>JAABUL010000453.1_pt1 | contig 87539 bp, 4 predicted proteins | sample 5559151 | NCBI WGS metagenome assembly JAABUL01 (sample SAMN10711876, study PRJNA513368) | rock metagenome | isolation source: Antarctica rocks | place: Antarctica: Victoria Land, Pudding Butte sud
AAGATTAAATTTATATAAGTTAATAATTTAATTATTTTTTATAAAATATCTAGACTCTTAATTTTATTACTATTAAAGAGTAATATCTTTACTTTATAATAAGATATAAATACTAGTAATTACTTTATCTATTATAAATTAGGTAATATTTTAATAGAGTATCTTAATAAATTTATAATAATAGTTAAAGGAGGATTAATGGTAGTAAAGATTAATAAGTTATAAATAAATTATTATCCCCCTTAAGATATAATTACCTCTAGTAAGGAGGAAGATAATAAGAATAATAATAATAAGTTAGGAAATATTTAACCTCCTATAAAATCCCGTTAAGAGGTAAAGAGGTATACTTATTATTATTTATTAATAAGAGCTTTAAGGCTAATAAACTTAGTTAAATATCCTTTATTAAGAATATAAAACTCTTAATACCTAAATAAAAGACTTATAAGATAGAGGCCTTACTTAATATAAGAATATCTATATATACTTTTATTAATATAAGAGAAGTTAATTTTATATATAATTAATTAGGAATAAAACCTCTCCTATTAGCTAAATTAGAACCTATTTATAATTATAATAATAAACTAGCTAAGACTCCTATTACTTATATAATTTATCTAATATTAATACTATCTAGATATTATAATATTATATATTATATATTAATAATAAATCTTAGCCTTTATATAGTAATTATTAGAATATTATAATTTAAGAAATATAATATACTTATTAATATGATATAAAGGGAGTTTTTCTTTAAACCTAATATTTATCTTACCTTATATATAATTACTATTAAAAGGAAGGATAAGTAATATATTCTATTATAACCTCTTATAACTAGATATATCCCCTTATATAAATAATAGGAAATATTAAAGAAAATTAAGATTTATTAGGAAATAAAATAAGATTTTTTTTAATAAATTATTAACTTCTTCTAAATTTATAACTTACTTAACTAGGAAGTAGAGGTTAGGGGTATTAAAAAGGGGTTAGAAGAAGAGATCTACTCCTATCCTATAAGTATTATATAAGTAAATAATATAAGAACCTAATAGACTAGATATTTATTAAATTAAGATAGTAGTATATTATATATTTATAAAGAATAAAGAATAGAATTAATAAATTATTCTCTTTAATAATTAATTAAATTAATAATTTTATTAAGTATAATAAATACTTTATAATTATAATAAAAGTTAATAAGATTAAAATATTATTAAAGGAAGAAGTCCTAATATAAATCCTAGCTAAATCTTATTATTTTATGAATATATATTTAATAAGGTTAAAGTAAATAAATTACCTTTATATTATTCTTATAATTATAAATTAGAATTTATAGATAGAGTAGATAAGAATAAGCTATTATAAAATTATATATACCTATTATTAAACTATAAACTTATAAAGATAAAGGAATATTTATAAGACTACTTAACTAAGAGATTTATTATTCTTAGTTAAGTTCTATTTACTTTATTAATACTATTTATTAAAAAGCCTAAAGGAGGATTATAATTTTATATTAATTATTAATAGTTAAATATATTAATATAATATAATTAATATCTTATACTATTAATTAATAAGATCCTAGGTAGGATTATTAATTATAAGTATATTATAAGGTAAAATATTATCGCCGCGTTTAATAAGCTTTATGTAAACCTTAAAAGTAAGGATTTTATAATATTTATTACCTTATTAGGAGTATATAAGTATAGGGTATTATCCTTTAACTTAATAAATAGCCTAGTAATATATTAATAATATATAAATAATATCCTATTTCAATATATTAATAGATTTAATTAAGTATATTTAAATAGTAATTTTATTTATAATTAATTTGAAAAGAAGTATAAAGAATATATTTATCTTATCTTAAAAAAGTTATAATAAGCCGGTTTATAAGTTAATATCCTTAAATATAAATTTAATATCTAAGAAATAAAGTTCTTAAGATTATTAATATTAATAATTAAGTTATATATAAATCCTTTTACAATCTAGGCTATTATTAATTAAATTACCTTAATAAATCTTAAAGAAATTTAATTGTTTATAAGCTTTTATAACTTTTATTAATAATTTATTAAAGGATTTTTTAAAATCACTAAACCTTTAATATAACTTATTAAGAAAGATATTATATTTATATAAGACCTTACTTATAATAGTACTTTTTAGATATTTAAGTATATTATTATAAAAGCCCTTATCTTAAGATATTTTAATAAGAGTTATAAGGTTATATTAAAGATTAATTTATTTAATTTTATTAATTATAAAGTATTATCTTAATATAATAATAAGGGAAACTTATATTTAATTACCTTTTATAATAAAAACTTTACTCTAGTTAAATATAATTCTTAAATTTATAATAAAGAGCTCCTAATAATTATCTACTACCTAAAATATTAATAACTAGAACTGGAATATATAGATATCTTAATAAAGATATTTATTAATTATAAGAGACTTATATACTTTATTAAAACCTAGAAATTAACTTATTATTAATTAAGGTATTTGAACCTGTTATTAGAATTTAATATTAAGATTATTTATTAAATTGATTTATAGAATAAGAAAGTTAATATACTTATTTATTATCTTAAATCTAAATTAAGGGATCTTAATAATAATAGAATTTAATAGTTATAATAAACTTTATTAATATTAAAGTAATAAGAATTATTAGAGGAATATTATAATAATATAAAATTAGAATTAAATATTAATTAAGTTACTATTATTATAATTAATAATTTAATTTATAATAGAATTATAGAGGTAAATTAATAAAGTAATAAATTTGTACTTATTTATTAAGTAATTAAGGAGGAAGAGTTTAAATTTACTAAAATTAACCTTATTAAATACTTTATTTATAATAATATCCTCTATTATAAAGAATAGCTATAAGTACCTAATAATCTATATATTAAAGTTATCTATAAAGCTTATAATTAGCCTACTATAATATACCTAAGCTTAAAGAGGACTTATAATATATTATAATAGGAATTCTATTAATATAATATAAAGTATATTATAAAGTAATATATCTAAATGTATTACGCTTATAAGAGAGTAAAATCCTTATATAAAAAGCTTAATAGGTTTTTATAATTAATATTAATACTAGAGTAATAATAAAAAGATATTATAATAGATATTATAATTAATTTACTTATATTTAATAACTATAATATAATATAAGTTATAATAGATAGATTTACTAAGGAAAAATACTACGCGGTATATATAATAATAAAGGAAGGTATAATAGTAGAGGTTATAATATATTTATTAATTAGTAAAGTCTTTTAATTATATAAACTCCTATTATTTATTATATTAAATAGAGGACCCTAATTTATTATCCTTATTTAAAAGTTATTTTATAAAAGATTTAAGATAAGGATTAAATTATCAATAGCTTTCTATCCTTAAATTAATAATTAAATTAAGAGATTTAATTAAGACCTTAAAGTAAACCTCTACTTATATTATTTATATTTCTAAGATAATTAGGTATAATAGCTATTAATAATAAAATTTATTGAAAATTATTATATCTTAATAGCTATTAAATTCTTACTATTTTATATAAATAAAGGTTTTTACTCTTATAAGTTTTAATCCTAATAATATTAATTATAATATTACTTAGAAGACGTCTTAGAAACATATATCTTTATTGATATACTTAATTCTAGAGTTAGTACTAGCTAATTTAAAGTTATAAAAAGGATTAAAAAACCCTATTTTATTTAGGTTTTATTAATTACCTCCTCTACTATTATCATTCCTGTTAATACTAGTAGGTCTTAAATCCCCTTATAGCCCTAGGGGGCTAGGAGGTCTAGAGGATCTTAATTATAAATAGAGTAAGCTTTATAATATTATTTATTACTATTAAGTAAAACTAGTATTTTATTAGTTTTAATTAATATCTTAATTTTCTATTATATTCCTATTTTTAGGCTTAATAGGTTAATTATAGATAGCCTCTCTTATATCTTAGAACTTAGGCCTAATAAGATAATTATAAATTATCTCTTTTATAGAGGTTACCCGCGTAGTAGTATTACTATTAGAGGTAGATCTAGAAGCTATTAATTCTAGTAAAGGTATATTTATTAATAAGGAAGACCGCGATTAATCTTCTTAAGGAGTAGGAGGTTATTATAAAAGTTCTTAAGAGGTAGAGGTACCTTACTTTACTATTATTAAGTAAGTTAATAGACTTTATAAATAAAGATCTAGAGTATTATCTTATTCCTTATAATAAAGAGGTATAATATAATTATAATAGCTTAAGATTATTCCTAATAATAAGTAGTATAAGGAAACAGCTAATATTATTAATTATTAAAGAATACTAGTATTTAATAATAATAAAATTAAATAGTTAAAATATTAGAATAACTGTCTTATAAGATAAAAGGATAGCTAGGATATCTAATATTATAAATCTTAATAAGGTAGATTTAATATAGAGGTAGATTAAATTAAAATAGTAAAATTGCTTTAATATATTAATAAGATAAAATTCTAGATAATAATAAAGGTAAATTCCTTTAAGAAGTTATAATAAATAAGTCTAGGAAGGTATAGGGAAAATCTAGCTTTCTTTAATAAATATAGAAGGAATTCTCTAAAAATCCTAATTATTAATTAGGACTCTTAAGGATAGGAAATAGGGTAGTTTAATATTAAGATAGTAGCTTTCGCTAATTACTTTAATATATAAGAGTAGAGGTATTTAAATAGGGGCCTTATTAAAATATAATAATTATAAGGTAAGAAAGTGTAGTAGAAGACTATTAGAAGATAAGAGGACTAATATTAAAATAGCTAATACTTAAAGAGCTAGTAATATAATCTAATTTACTAGATAATTATTAATACTTAATAATAGTTATAGGGTATTACTATTATATTATTATAGCTATTGATAATATTAATTATAGGGTTATAAAAAGCTTACCTTACTATTTAATAAAGTACGTCCTCCTATCTTAATAAGCTAAGCTACATGAGGTATAGCGCTAATGAGGCGCATGTAATATAAGGCGCATGTAATTCGTGACAATATTATTAATAATTATTAAAAAATTTATTAAGAAGGTCTTTGTCATGAATTACTCTTGCTTTACTAAGCCTTATTAAGGAATTATCTTAGTAATACCTTAATAGCTTTCTATCTTATAAATAGATAAAAGAATTAATTAATATACCTCTAAATAATACTACCTGCGATAAATAGTAGTAACACTAATTATTACTATTAAATACTATACCTTACTTGATAATATTAAGATCTAGTGAACTAGGCTTATTAACTATGATTTTTATAGCTAACTAGTCGCCTTTTATATAGTACTACTCCTCTATTAATAGTCCTCCGCTTCCGTCTTACTTTACTTAATAATAACGCTGTTTAAGTTATATATAATAAGGCCCTTTATACCTCCTATATTATAATTACCTTATTATTATCTTAGTAGGTAATCCTAATAGATTACTAGATTACTTAATAGTTTTACTACCTATTAAGATGTATCTTAGAGAAGGTAGTTATAACTACTTAACCTTATTACTTCTAATTTATTAAAAACCTTATCTATTATCCTTAATCTTTAATAAGGTCTTTTTATTTTATTAAGTAGTATTATTTTTGATTCTACTATCTTATAAATAGTTTTCTATTATTTTAGCTCCCCTTATTACTTAGGAGATTATTATTCTCGCCTTTTAACTATCTAATTTTATTACTTCTAGGTATATATATACTAACTTTATTAATAAGCTTAATTAATATCTAATTTCCTTTATTATAAAAAAGAACTTTAGGCCTCTTAGATTACTTAAGGCTATTAATTCTTATAATAAGGAATATAATTAATACTCTTAATTTATATTCATTAATTTTATTAGTCTTATAGATCTTAAGCCTCTTTATCTTTTAAATTAAATAATTAACCGCTCTCTCTTTTATATTATAATCCTTGAATTTTAATAATACTTATAAATTTAGGACTCTTATTAACACGTATACATGGGTTTTGTATAGCTAGATAATAGAGAAGCTATCTACGTAGCGAAAGCCAAATGTACTAGAGTACTAAGGCAAGGCTAAGCCTAATCAGGCTGTTAATAGCTAACGCACAATAGTATATATTAATATACCTGTAAAAAATAGAAAAAAGTAAATGTCCTTACTTATAATATTTACCTCCTTATTATAATAGCTGTTAGAGTAGCCTATCTACTATTACTAGCCTCTTACCCACGTCCGCCTCGTCGTTAATATTAGGCCTATAATTATTAGGTATTATAATTAATTATTAACTTAGTTATATAACTAAGGTTTAATAGCTTATACTATTAGTTCTACTTATTATTAAAATCCTTCTATTTTATAAGGTATTCTAACCTACCTCGCGAAATCCTCCTATTAATTAGGCGTTTAATCTTATATAATAAGGCGTTTATATCCTTATTTTTAATAGTAGGAGGTTCTTTATTATAATAATAATAATATAGGTTAAATATTAATATTAATAATTCTAATTAAGTAATTAATATAATAGGATAAATCTTTATTATGAGGGGTAATTCTAGTTAATAAGTTAAATTACTAACCTTCTTAAGGACTTTAAATAGACTAACGCGTTATTTAAATAGCTTATAATTAATTAATCCTTTAAGTTTATACTTATAATATAGCTTAAGATAAACCCCTACGCCTTCTTATAAATTTAAGGTAATATATTTCTTATTATATCTTACCTTAATAATAGTATTAATAAAGGTAATTACCTTATTAATAATATTATATTTTACCTAATAAAGGTAGTTATAATTTTTAAGAGGTAAGTCTTATAATAAAACTAAATTACTATTAACTTAAAATCTATATATAATACTATTTAATACTAATCTAGTAGTATTATTTATAAAGTTATTATAAATTATATTAAAGAATAGTAGTACTTCTACCTAGCTTAAATTAAGATTTATTAATAAATAGAAATATAAGGTAATTTCTATAAATTAATTTATCTATTTAAAATACCTATTTATTTAAGGATAATAGGCTATTAAAGTTAATATACTTATACCTAACTTTATAAAGACTATTTTCTAGAAGTCTAATATAAATTTTAAGTCCCTATTATTAATAAAAGCTTAAAGTATTCCCTAATCCCTCTTAAATAAGGTAATAATAATAATATTTACTTAATCTTTAATATCTTAGGTATCCTTACCTAGTTTAAGAAGGACCTTTTTAATAAACCTATTAACTATTATTAATAGTATATTAAACCTATTAATTTTAAGGAGTTTAATTATAAAATTTATAGCTACTAAGTAGAATAGGATTATTAGTATACTTATAAGAGTATATAACTTATATAGCGCGTACTTTATAATCTAGAAAACCTAATACTTAAGGTAATAAGTAATATAGGTATATAATCTTTTAATAAGGTACCTAATAAAGACTAAGTTAATAAGCTTATTATATATATAATAAAAACCTCTATAATTAAATATATTATAAGTAATCTTTAAAACTTTAGATTTTATTAACTCTAATATATAAAGTTATTTATAACTATTATTAATAGTATAATATAAAAGGTTATCCTTAAGTTTAAATTAAATTCTAGGTTTCTAGAAACCTAATATATCTTAGGTTTTAAACTTATTAGGCGGAGTCTTTAATATTTTAAGGATTCTTATTTATAATTTATTATTATTATAAGTAATTTAAAGATAAGTTTTAAAATTATTGAATATCTTTATTGATATAATATAATAAATATCTTTTATAATATTAGGTAAAATCCTAACTTCGTTAAGATATTCTAAACTTATATACTTATAAAGAATATTAAGAACGCCGTTTTAATCTTAAAGTATTTATTTAAATCCTAGTAATTTTAATAATATATTAGGTATAATATTTAATATATTAGATTTATAATATATAATAATATTAAAATTAGATAGGTATTAAGAGGTATAAACAAACTAAAGATTTAATTTATTAATACTTAATATTATAAGCGTAGTTTATTTAATATTAAGATAGTAGTAGAGTAATTAATATAAATAATAATAAGAGGTATTTATAAAGACTTAATTAAATATCTTATCTTTTTAATAACTTATACTTTTTTTATAACTTTAAGCTTAGTTAGCTAGTAGTTCTTCTTAACCCTATTTAATAACTTATTAAAGAGTAAAATTAATTAGATACTTATCTTAATAAAGGTCCTATTAAGAAACGGGTCTCCCTTAATATAATATACTATTATTATAAAATCCTAGCGTTTTAAGGCATCTAGATTAATATATATCTACCTTATATAATTATAATAAATTAGGAAGACTAGACTTTTAAATACCTTTTAAAGTATTTTATATACCTTAATCTTTATTAAGTTAGGTTATTTAATAACTACTTTTATAAATTAATATTTATAAGCTATACCTTTAACTTTATTATTTATTATATTTATTAAGAGCTCCTTTATTAAGGATATCTTTTAATCTAATAAAGGCTTAATAATCTTAGCGTAGTAATAAATTAATAATTATAATTAGCTAGTAAGCCTAAGATAAATCTTAAGATCTTAAAGATTTAATAAGAACTTTAAGGCCTAGATAACCCTAATCTTCTTAATAAATATTAATAATCTAAGGCTATTAACTTATCATTTAAATAATATAATAAAAGGATAGCCTAGAAATAACTTAATAAGGCTAAGAGAAATATATTTCTTATAATAGAGGTTAAATAGGCACTAAAGGTACTTAAGGTATTCCTTAAATATCTTAAAGTATATAATTATATTATTAAAATATACCTTAATAAAACCTTATAATAATTATAATAGTTTATTAATTTACCTCTAAATATATAATAGTAACCCCTTATAACTTATAAGTACTATATTTAACTATTCTTAGTTATAATAAGAAATAATAGTTAATTTAAGTCTATCTACTATTTTAATAAGGAATTAATAAAAATAGCCTATAATAGAAATAATAGAAATAAATAAATAACTAGCTATTATATTGATAATCTTAGATTAAAGAGGTATAAAGTAGCTATCTATCTTAATAATTTTATTAAAAACCTAGATATTAATAATAACCTAGCCTTTTTAGTTACCTCTAGGCACGTCTCTTTATATTATAAAAATTAGGTAGCTAAATTTTATAAATTAAATTATTTTACCTTATTAATATATTTTATTAAATATTTTATTAATTACCTCCTAATCCTTCTAACCTAATAGATATACCTAGTAAGGCTTTAAATCTACCTTTAATTTAAGGGGAATAGGTATCTATTCCTCTTTTAAGATATCAATAATTTAATTATTATTAATTTAAATTTCCAGAAACTTATTAATTATAATAGCTATCTTAATTATATTATTATATTTCATACAAACTATTATCCTACTAGGTATAATATATTTTAATGATAAATTAATTAATATAATAGATAAGGTAGATAAGATAGCTTAACTATTAACTTCTAAGATTATAAATATCCTAGGTAATAATATAAGTGTACCTATTATTATTATAATAATTATAATAATTATAATATTATATATAACCCTTAACTTCTAAGATTACCTAGGCTTATATATTAACTAGTTATAAGTAATAAATAATATATCTTTAAAGCTAATAAGATATATACTTACCTAATATTATTTAATAATATTATTAAGGCGGGTATATTAGGATATATAAATAGGTTAATTAATAATATTATATAATTATATAAATATTAAAGAAGAGTTAATAATATAAATAAATAAACCTTTATTAAATCCTAAGTTACCCTTATATTAAGGTTTAAATAGAAAATCTTAATTAATAAGTAATTTTATACCTTAATAAGTTATAGGTATAAAGGTAATTATTATTATTAAAATTAAAATTATTCCTTTAATATAAATTATTTAATAGATTAGGGATATTAACTTAGTAATTACCTTAATTTTTAATATTATATCTTAGTAGGCGCTAATAATTATATATTAATTAGTAGAGTTAAGATATATCTTTTAAGGTATAATAATATTATTATTAATAAGTAGGTTTACTTAAAGGTTATTAATAATATATACCTTAATCTTTATTTTAATTATAATAGGTTTTCTATATAATATACCTTTAATAGAAATAAAAATTATTATATACTTACTTATTTTATATATTATATTACCTAGTCTTCTAACTAAGATTAGGGATAATAACTTAGAAAGCTTTAACTTAGGTATAATCTAAAATAATAAGATATAATTAATTAATATTATTAAGTATCCTATATTGATATATACCTTAAAGATTTCTAAAGTAATTATAATATTTAAAGTTATATAATAAAATCCTAAAAAGTATAGCCTAGTCTCCTTAAATATAATATATTATTTAAGTTAATAAGTATTTTATTAATTATCTTAATATAATTAATAACTAGTAATATATCTACCTTATTAATAAACTCTATTAAGGTATACTTTTCTAGGTTTACCTACTTAGTATATAAGTATTAGAAAAGCTTATTTTTAGAGGTAAAGGTCTTTAAGTATTATTAATAGAAATAGAGTTTAATTAGATTTATAAAATAGATGTTAGGATCTTAATTAAAGTTATTAAATAAGTTTAAGCTATTATCCTTGTTATATTCTTAGCTCTTATTAATATATTCTTAGTCTTTATAATTATTATAATAAGTATCATAACTTCTATTATAATTATCTTTAAGTATATCTTTTCAATTCTTATCTATCTTATTATAATAAACCTTTAATTATAATAATAGTTAGTTATAACTTTACTATTACTACCTTCCTTAATTATTAGAATTATTATTCTACTTAAGTAGTAAACCTAAATACTCTAGATTTATAGGGCTAATTATTATTAGATAGTAATTTAATAAAGGTAGTAGATATAAGGTATTTAAAGCTTAGTTTCCTACTTATTAGGATTAACCTTAATATTATTACTTACATTAATTAGAGTAAGTATTATGCTAATAATTATTTAAATAATTAAAATATTAATATTACTAGAAATTTAGTTAATACTTATAAGATTAAGATCCTTAATAAGATATATATTAACTACCTTATTCCTAATAAATATTTATTTCTTAAATAGCTATTTAATAAAACTTCCTTATTACTTAAGGTAATAATATTCCTTTTATTATAATTAATATATATCTATTAATCTTACTTGAACTTATTTAAATTGTCTAGGAAATCTTCTAGCTTTATATTAACCTTAAGATGGCGGATATTATAATAAAGCTTAAAATTAAGTTTATTATAAATTATATTAAATTAATTATTTATAGAGGTAAGGTTAATATCTTTAATAACTTATAAGATCTTCTAGGCGTATTCTCGTAGCTCCTAGTAATTAGAAGTATTATAAAGTATATATTACTTATATATTACTTAATTAATAATAATATCAATAGGCTACTTAAGTGAATTAATAAGTATCTATTCCTATTTATTAATCTTATCACTTAACTTTATAAATCTCTTATTATTCTTAAATAACTTACTTAGCTATTATAATAAGATAGTATCTTTTAAGTAAGTTTAAAGATTAATATAAATTAATTTATTACCTTTAATACTTACTATATCTTAAGTATACTTAAGAAATAAGTAAATATTATAAAAATATATCTCTTTAAGAGTATATTCTATTATTAAAGTGCTTAAGGTAATAGATTTACCTTTATAAAGAGGGTTAAAGAAGCTAATATTACTAGGATTCTAATATATACCTCCGTTTCTACTATTACCATCTAATCTAGGAGGTCCTTAGGGGCCTTAAGGCCTAATAGGTTTAAATAGCTTATCTCCTATTAAGTAGGCTACCTAGTAGGCCTAAATTCCAGTAATTATAATATCCTAGATAATCTATTAAATTACTAGATTATTAATACTAACTATATTTCTTATAAGTTAGGAGTTAGAACTCCTAATATTCTTAGTAGACTAGGAGTTATTTCTAATTATATTAGCTAGGAGCTAGGATCTAATAGGCTTAATATAAATTACCTTCTTAGCGGATTATAAAGTACCTCAAGAAGTTTTAGGAGCTAAGGTAACTAATTTTACTAGGACTATTAAGTTAATAGATATTAGTAAGGTAACTATAATAGGGGGTTCCTTAAGATATTACTAGGTAATTATAATATCTTATATAAACTTAATAACTATTATATATATACATACTCTATTAATAGCCTAATTTAATAGTTAAGATAACTTATATTCTTTAAAGACTAAGCTAACAGGTTTAATAAAAGAAGATTAAAAATACTATTTATTCTCCCTTATAAAAAGTTAATATATTTACCTAAGAGGCCTAAAATTATCTTTTATAAGAAACGTGATAATAAAATAGCTAATTTTATTAATAAGACTTAAGTATTAGTATCTAGTCTTTATAAAATTATATAATTAGAAGGCTAAGACGATTATTTTATAACTAACTAAAGAAGCTATAGTTATAGAAGTAATTAGTAATAACTACCTTCTTAATAGTAGTAAATCTAGGAAGCTATACCGCCTTTTATAAAGAATACCTTAGGATGGTAATAGTAATAGCGTAATAGAGTTTAGTATTTAAGGGGTAGATCTTAATATCTTATTATTAGTCTAATACTAATAAAATTATAGGGATAGAAGGGATTTATCCGGCCTTATAAGCGGGTGTAAATACCTTAAGACTCCGGTTTTTACCTTATACTTTACTAGAGGTAGGTAGGGGTCTAGTATTAGTATTAGTAAGTTTTAGATCTTACCTAATAAGTAATTAATTAGTACTTATTAAGCTTAACGTAGTATTACTATTATTGATACGTATATATAGGTTTTATATAGCTAGATAATAGAGAAGCTATCTACGTAGCGAAAGCCAAATGTACTAGAGTACTAAGGCAAGGCTAAGCCTAATCAGGCTGTCAATAGCTGACGCACAATAGTACGTATTACTTATTAGTATCTTTAGAAGCCTATTATACCTTCTAATCCCCCTATTATAATAGGTATAACTTTATTAGGATTAGGTACCTTAGGATTAATTATATTAGATACCTTAGGAATAATTATATTAGGGTTTATAATTATAGATAATAATATTATAACCTAAGTATCTTTTATAAAGGAGGTAATTTATAGCTATCTTATTAATCTTAAAAATATTAGTCTTAATAATATATTTATTTAATAATCTTAATATATAAGTAGTTATTAATACTATAATTACCTAGTATATATAAGAAAACCCGTTATAACCTAGTACTACTAGCGCCCTTAATCCTTAAGGACCTCCTAGAGTTAATAGTATTAATAATAGTTATAGAAATACCTCTACCTTATTAAAGGCTAAGGATATTAGATATTTCTTTCTAGATATTATAAATAAAGGCGTGATTATTATCTAAGAATATTACTCCTTTTATAAAGATATTTATTAATTTATTAATTAAGTTTAGGATTTTACTACTATTAAAGGTAAAAATAAGGTCTTTAGTATCTTACTATCTTATTTTTATAAAGAGGTATATAAGTAGTATTTTATAAAGCTTTTAACGTTAGAAAAGGAGCTTTTTAGAATTATTTTATTAAAGTTATAAGTAGATACCTTAATAAATTATTTTAAAGAAAAGATAATTATAGTACTTTAAAAATTATAAATTAAAAAGTTTATTATAAAAGATATAAAGATTAATAAATCTCCTTATATATATATTTAAAGTATTCTATATTATATTAAAGCCGTAGACTTTAATAAGACGCGTAAAAAATTCTATTATATAAAATAACTTAATAATTAAGTTTTATTAATGTATCTTATAATTAATAGTATTTATAATATTATTATAGTTCCTTAACTAGTTAGATAAAAAGCCTAAGATTTAATATAAACTTATAAATAAGAATTATAGGTAATTTTAGAAGGTAGTAAAGTCTAATTAATATTAAATTAATTAATATTAATAAGGTAGCTTTTCTAGACTACTATTCCCTTATTAATAATATAATTAGAGGTAGTAATATTAAGGATATACTCCTAGACCATATAAAAATTATAATTATAATTATAAAAATAAAAATATTAATAGATAGTCTAATTCTTAAAACGCGTAATAAAATCCTTCCTTACCTCTACCTTATTAATATTTATAAATTATAGATAGAAAAGGTAATTAAAATCTATTAAATTAAAAATTATTAAATTAAATAAATCTTTATAATAATAATAGTAATACTAGTAATTATAATAGTTATAGAAGGCTTATAAATTAAAGAAAAGGCTTCTAATTATATTACTCCTAGGATATTACCTGCTAAGCTACTAAGGAAGATATATTATAAGGAGATAATGCTAATAAGTCTTTATATTCTATAGAAGATATTTAAGATAATAACTAACTTAATAAAAGTATAGTAATAGAAGAATTAAATAAATATTATATTAATAAGGACCTTAATTATTATAAGCCTTAATAAGATTATAAGATAAAAGATTATTTTAATAATATCTCTACCTTATTATTATTAATATTAAAATATAAATATTAGTATTACTACTAGATATTCCTTTTTAAAAACTAATTATACTAATATTTAAATAATTCTAGAAAAGGATATTATACCTTACTATCTACTTACCTAGGTAATTTTCCTTATAATAGTAATATATTTTTAGTCTCTAATACCTTATCTATACTAGGTATCAATAAATTTATTAAGTTATTTATTAACTCTTTTAAAGAAATTAGTATTAATTATACTTTTTATAAATACTATTATATAATAGTTAAGGTAAGACTTATCTTAAATAATCTTAATAAAGACTATTACCTTAATTTAAGTTATAATATCTCCCTTACTAATTATATACACCTTATAAAGTTAGTACCTAATATATAAATATATTATATTAGAGTATACTATATCTCCTTATATTATTATAATATAGAGGATAATAAGGAAATTATAATTATAATAATATTAAGAGAAGTATATATTATTAATCATCTTAAGGTTAATATATTTATTAATAATAATATCTTAATACTTAAGAATATAAATATACTTATATCCTAATTAAGGGCCTTAATTAGTAGTTATAAAATCTTTATTCTAATTAAATTAAGGCCTTATAAGAAGGTAATTAGATATCTAATATATATAAAGTAAATTATAATTAATTTAATTATATTCTTAAATATAAATTCTAGTTTATTATACCTCTTTATTAGATTATAATTTCTTCTTTAAGCTTAATAATATTTAGGCGCTATCTTTATATACTTATTTAATAGATATATCTCTATTTACTATTTTAATTAAGAATAATATTACGAATACTATTATTATCCCTAGGAAGTATTATTTAGGAGTAATATAAGAATTAGAGTCTAATAATTACTATTATATTATAATAAGTATTAAAGATATAATTAAATTAGTTATATAATATCTTATAAAAGAATATTATATAAGCTAGATTAAGTATATATTTAATAAGGTAGTAGCTACCTCTATAATTACTTTACTTATAATATCTACCTTACTAGTAATAATAATAAGGCCCTTACTACTTACTAATATAATAGTATCTATTACGTTTATAGATACTATTATACCTAATAGGGCTATTATTTTTAATAATTACCCTGAAATTATGAAAGTTATTAATGAATTCCTAAAGTTATAAGAAGAAGGTAGTTTTATAGATATCTTATAAGATAAATAGATATATATACTATTAAAATCTAATTAGGAGTCCTATATATTAAAAATAATATATATATACTTATTAAGTAACAAGTCTAAAGTAGTTATTAATTAAACCTTTAATAAGCTTTATAAGTAAGGTAAGCTATTATAAATAATAGAGTTTACCCCTTTTAACTTTACTATTTTTATTATTTAAAAGATTATACCTAATAGTAAGTAGAAACATCGGCAATCTAGGGAGGCCGTATATTGCAAATATTTGCGTATTTTGCGCAAATATCTATTAAGCTTATATATTAGCCCTTAAGATAGTTTTAATACCTTAAATTAATAATAACTATCTTTAATAACTTTATATTGCTAAGTTTTCTCTTCGCTTTTAATATTATTTATTAAGGTATATTAATTATATCCTATAAATTATATAATATTAATAAAATATACGCTATACGCGCGCGACTCTATTATCTTACCTTTCTTAATTATTATATCTTTTAATATTATTATTACTATTTAGGCCTATTACGCTTATTCCTTTTAAAGGCGCTATTAATATTATTATTATAAGAGATAGCCTCCTTATTAATTATTACCTATCTACCTTTATTAATTATAATAATCTCTCCGCGCTACTGTACTTTCTTAATTATATTATAATTAATATAATTATTAATACTATTTAAACTCGCGCTTATAATACTTCTTATATATTATTATACTATCTACTTTAATTTATTATTTAATAAAGTTACTTTTACCTATTTAACCTTTTTATATTACTTTAATAGTTCTTAAATAGATTTAAATTCCTATTTTACTTTTATATATAATTTTCTTATAATTTACTTCTTAAATCCTTCAAATTCCCCCTTCTTACTTTTTAATATAGTTATAATATTAGCCTTTAATTTCTTATATTATATCTAATTAAGTTATCTTAGCTTAAGTATAGTCTAAAACTCTTCTACCCCTTAAGACTTATAAGCCTCCTATTTTATAAGTAATTATCCTACTTTAGTTATAATTAATATATAGGGTCCTTTAAGTAGTAAGGCCTTATTTATGTTAATATACTATTTAATTATAACCTTATTATTACTTTATAATATACTTAATAACGTGTATCCGCGATTTAATAGGGAGGATAGGAGGGAGGAAAGGTTACTACCCTATTTAAAGTAAATAATTAATTATATTATAAATTAATAAGATTAGAGACTTACGTGTTTAGCTATTTCCTTAAGAGCCTTATTAATATTTATAAATAGTAATATTATATTATTAGGCTTATACTCTAATAAGCTATTTAATATTATTTAACTAGTATTAAAATTATTACCTTAATAGTTTAAACTAATTATTGTATCTCTTTATATATTAGTCTACTAGGAATATTTACCTCTAAGGCCTTAACTACTAATATATTTATTATTATATTTATTATTAATTAATAGTAGGTTATATAGCTAACTATTATTAAGGTCTATTATAATTACCTTATCCTTAGATTTATTTATATTATTATTATAAAGTATATCCCTTACCCCTTTTAGATAAAGCTTATAAATTTATACCATATATTTAACATCTTTAAGGCTCCACGCCTTTTATATCTTTTACTATTAGTTTAAAACGGCTTACTATTAATTCTTAGATATAAGTATCTACTTATAATAATTAGGTTAATAATAATATATATTAGGCCTTACTACCTTTAAAATTCTTAATATTATACTTACTAGTAAGGTATTCTAATATAGAATATACTATTATTATTATAATAAAGATAATTAGGAGACTAAGTAAGAGATTAAAGAACTTCTTTAAATTTTCCTTATTAATAAAACTTAATTTTATTTATTTAAATATTATATTTATTAACATACTTATTATAAGGGGATTTACCTATTTAACCCTCCTCTTATTAACCTACCTTTATATTAGAACTAATATTAAATAGAGAGGTATCTTATATTAAGGTATATAAATATTAGGCGTTTTAATAGTTTATTAATAAGCTTTATTTTATTTAATTAAGGACTATTCTATATATATATACTATTTATTATATAAGATATTCGAGATGGCGATAGAGATAGCGAATACGGCGGGCCGCGTAGGCGAATAGATATATTAGATAAGAGGGGAGTAAGCTAAAGAGGGAGAGGAAGGGGGTATCTAATAGGGGGGATATATTAATAAAGGTAATAAAGGAGTAAGTAAGGGAGGTAATAAAAATAATATATTAATATATTAATTAATAGAGGATAAGAAGGTAAATTTAATAAATAAGATAAATTTAATAAATAATAAAGAATAAGAGATATATAAGTTCCTTAAAATAATATAAAGTATAAAATAGGAGTAAATAAATAAGATATTATAAAAGTTTTATGAAAGTATAATAAGCTAGTTATATACTTATATTAATTATAATATTAAAGGATACGCTACTATTATAAAATTTAAAAGGAATATATTAATATTATTAATAATATAAAGAGGATTAAATAGTCAGGTATAAATTATATAATATATTATATTAAAATTATAAATACCTTTAACCTAATATATCGTAAAGATAGAAAATATTAAGAAGATTAAGTAAATTATAATAAAGATTAATAATATTAAAAAGAGGAGATAATTATTAAGGATTATATTTATATAACTTATATAAATATTCTATATTATAAGAGGAGTTATAAACTCTATTATTATAGCCTATTAAATAAAGAGGAGGGATATTATACTTTATACCTCTATAATAAAAGTAAGGGAGGAATTAGAAAAAATAGAAGGATAAGTTATAAAGGTATATAAATTAGCGCGGGCGGTTTAATAGATATTAAGGGTAATAATCTATAATATTAAGAAGGTAGTAATTAATAATAAAGATTAAGGCGTAATAATAAAGGGGCTAAAAGTAATTAATAAAAGATTATACCCCTAATAAAAGATAATTAAAGTTAAATAGCTAGCCTTTATATATAATTGAAACGCGGTTAATAAGGAAAAGAGGTTTTCCTTATTAATTATAAAAGTTATTAATCTTAAGATAATAAATAAATAAATTAATAAGGGGATAATAATAAAGGGCGTACTCTTCTTTTATATTAAATAAGAAAGAGATATAATACTTAAGTAATACTTTAATTATTATATATATAAGTATATTAATAATATTTATATAAAGTTAATAAGGTATAATAAATATATTAGAGACTACCTAATTAATAGCTATATAAATAGCCTAGGTATAATAAAATAATTTATAATTTATAAAAATAAATACTTAATATAATTTAAGGATTACCTAATTAGGTAAAAGGAGGTAGAAAAATAAAGGCTAAATTAAAAATAAAGTTAAAATACTTTAATATATTAAAGAAAAAGGTTATATATATTATATTATTTATAATAGGAGGCTATTAAAATATAAAAGAATTTTAGATAATAATATATAATATAAAGTATAAGGCGCTTAGGAATATAATACTTAAAATAAATAGCGCGCTTATATTCAAAAAGATAAAGAAATTAATAAAACTATCCTTAATAAAACTTAATTAATTACCCCTCTTAATAAAACCTTAATAATATTAATAAAGAGAAGAGTCCGCCTTAACCCCTAATTAAGATATAAATATATAAGAGGAGAATTAATCTTTATCTATTTAATAAATAATATAAGGGGACTAAAAATCCTATAATATAATATATAAAAAAGGAAGGATATAATAATAATATTCCTCCTAAAAATAATAAAGCTTAAGATATAAATATATTAATTATATAAGAATTAATTAAGAATTTAATAAATAATATATCTTATAATTATAATATAAATAAATTCTATTTAATATATTATCATAATTTAGAGGTAAGAACCTATTTTTATATAAATAAAAGATTAGACCTAGGGTCTTAAGAAATATAATATAATAAAAGAGACCTTTACTTATTATAAATATAAGTTTATAATTCCTAAGATAAGCTTAAAGGAATTAAAGGGTCCCTTATATTATAAGAGATAATCCTTTAAATTTATAATATGTATAATTTATTTTTTAATAAACCTAATTTTTAATAATAACTTATCTTTAATCCTAGCCCTTAAGGGGGTACTTAATAAAGATAAGGAATATATAAGAATTAAGAACTTTAACTTATATTATTTATAATAAAATAACTTAAGTAAATATATTTATTACTTAATAATAAATAAATTATTAGAGGTAATAAGATAATAAGGAATAAAACTTAATATATTTTAGGACTTAATAATATAATAGAGTTAGAGTTAGGGAGTATAAAGTATAATTAACTTAATATTCCTTATTAAAGATATATATAATATAAGATTAAGATATAAGATTAAATTAAATTTTAATTTTAAATTTAAATTTAATTACCTCTTAATATATACCTCCTTAAAATAGTTATAAGAGGAGTTAAAACCTTATAAGAAATAAGCTTAAAAGAAAGTTAATTTTAAAGAGATAAAAAGGGATATTAATATATAAATAATTATCTTAATTAAAGATTAAAATTAATATCTATTAAAGTTATATAAAGATATTAATATATATATAAATATATTAATTATAATACTTTAAAAAATTATAAATAATATTATCTTTAATATTAAATGCTTTAAAGGCTTTAAATTATATTAAATAATAAATTATATTAAATAATAAATTATATAAGGATAATAAAGGCCTTAAGAGAAGCCTTAAGAGATTATAAACTTTATTAAATAATTATTATAAAGGGGAGGCTTTAAGAAGTAAATAAAGATAAAATCTTAATATTTAAGAAGACTTATATATTAAATTATTAAGAGATAATATATATAATATTATTAAATAAAGTAAGTATCTAGAAATTAATATAATAAGGAAAAGAGAGGAGTATATTCCTTAAGGAGCTCCCCTAATTCTTAGTCTTTAAGGATAAGGAGGATAAGAAGGCTATTAATTTTAAGGGGAAAATAAGGGTAATTAAAAGAATCCTTTTCCCTCCCTCCTCTTAAGTTAATTTAAAGGATATTAAAGATATAATATACTTTATTTTAATTAACTTTTATACTACCTTAGAGCTTAAAGAAGTTTAAAATATAATTTATTATTTAATTATAAATAAGGCCTTAAGGACCTTAAAATTATTAAATAAATTTTTATATATTTAATATAAAGATTTAATTAAGGTAGTAATAAAATTCTTTAAAATTTATTTAAATAAAAGATATTATTTAAAGAGGTTTAAAGAAATAAATATAATTATTTTAAAAAAATTAAAAAAATTAAATTATTTAAAATTAAAAGTATATTACTTAATAATATTACTTAATAATATTACTTAATATATTAAAGAAAGCTTTAAAAATAATACTATTTTAATATTTTAATAATTTAATAGAATATTATAAGCTCCTCTTAAAATAATAAATAAGAGTAAAGAGAGGTAAATTAATAAAAATAGTCTTTAAAATCTTAATAAACTTAATTTATATAATATAAAATTAAGAGAAAAGTAATATAATAAGCTTATTATTATTAAATATTATAAAAGGCTTTAATAATATATTATATAATAGATTACTTTATAACTTTAAAATAAAAGGAGTCTTATTAATAATTATAACTTAAATTATAAGTTTCTTTTAAAGAAGGATAATATTTATTATAATAAAGATAAGAATTAATTAAATAAAAGAAGTAAAGATAAAGATTTCTTAAGGTTTTTTAATTTTATTAATTCTTTTCCTATTCTTTAATAAGCTATTAATTAAGGAATATATAAAGATTAAACTTTTTATATAAATAAGGGGTTTTATTAATAATATTTACCTCTTAATATATAATAGGTTTATTAAAGAAAACTATTATTGATTTAAAAGGGGCTATTAAATCTATTAAAGATAAATAAAGACTTATAATATAATATTTATATTATAAAAATATAAATTAATTTACCTCTTAAGAATATTAAAGAAATTTAATATATTAAAAATAATTTAATTTAATAGCATAAAAGTTATCTTAAGTATAAGTATATAAATCTTAAGATTATATATTAATTTAAAACTTTATTAAGGCTTATATATTACTTAGATTAAAATAAGGATTATTATTTAATCTTAAATAGTTAAATATTTAATAGGCTTAACCTAAGATATAACCTTTATAAGATATAAGATAATTTATAATATAATAATTTAATTAATACTTATATTTATAGCTTTAATATAATATTATTTAAAAGGAATAATTAATATTATAAAAACTTATACGCGAATTTTAATAATAATATAGAATTATTTTAGGTTAATCCTTAATATATATAAGGTTATATTAATATTAATATTAAAGGTAGAGGTAATAACTCACCTAATTTAAGTATAACTTAATAATTTAATAAATTAATATTAAGTATTTTATAATACCTATATAAGTATAATAATAAAGAATAAGAAGATTTAGCGCTAATTAAAGGGGAAATATAATAAAATTAAATATTAAGCCCTTACTTTAATATAAAAAAAGGAGAAATAGGCCTTATAAGAGCTTAAAATTATAAGTTAAGATTAAATAATAATAAATACTTATTAAAAAGTTTATTAATATAATTTAATAAGGGATATTAAGGAGTTTTAAGATATTAATAATTATTTTTTAATAAAGGTAAAAGATTAAAAATAACTTTAATAAGAGGAGTAATAAAAGGCCTATTAAATAATCATCTTAAAGGAAAATTAGGCCTTAATAGTTAAGGGCCCCCTTTTAAATAATTATATTAATTATTATTAAGGCTTAAGGAAAGTAGAAAGCTTATTAATAACTTAATTTTATAATAAGAAAAATAGTTTTAAGATATTTCTACTTAAGATTAATATCTTAAGGATTTAAAACTTTAAATATAATTATAATTAAATAAAATAGGATATAAAGTATATCCTCCTCTTTTACTTAAAATTATAAGAGTTAAGATTAAACTTAATTAAGGAAACTAAAACTTATAAGTTTAAAGAAATATTAATTAAATTAAGGGATGCTTATATAATAGCTTATTAATTAATAAAGATAAGCTATTAAAAATAATTCTAACTTATTAAACTCTAATTAAAGTAAATAAAACTCCCTTAAGAAATAGTCCTACTACTAAAATTAATAAAGATATTAAAAATAAAGTAGAAAGAGAAGAAGGGAATTAAAGAATTATAAAAATATTATTAATTAAATATAATAAAAGATACAATCTTAATAAAAAGGACTTACTAGGCTACCTAATAAATAAAATATTATAAGAAAAGAAGGTAATAAGCGGAAGTTTTTAATTATAAAAGGTTTCTTTTACGCCTTATTATAGTAGGACATGGTAGCTTCGCTACTTTCCCTACTAGGCGGGTATACCTAAGCGTAAAAGACCACCCTTATTAATATAAATAATACTAGAATAGGCGTATAAATAATTAATTAATACTATTTACTATAATTTATATAGTTTTTAAAGAGTAGGAGCGCTATTATTTAAATAAGTTAAAGAATTAATACTTAATTTAATTAGGTTAAAAGGGTATATAAATATTATATTAACCTTTTAAACTTTAAGTTAAGTTAATTAAGTATTAATATTATTTAACTTATTTTTAGTTATTAATTTTAACCTTTTAATTACCTTATCTTATACTTAATATATCTATTTATTTATTTATATAAAGTTATCTTTAAGCTAGAGCTCTCTTCTTCTTCCTAGATTCTTAATAACTCTAATAAGGATTATTACCTTTAAAAACTTCTTATAATTAGGGATAATAATAGTGTAAGTCTTATAGGAGTCTACTTTATATTAATATTTAATACCTTCTTAAAGATAGTATTCTATTATATTATTATTATAATAATACTTATTAATATTAAGTAATAATAGGATACTTATATCTACCTTACTATTTAGTTTCCCCCTTGTTTAACTTTTTATAAGACGATTTCTTAATTATTAATTTATCCTTAGGCTATATTAGCTAGATAATATTAAAGTTATATAAGATATACATCCTTATTACTATATATCTATTATCTATAAAGGATATTATATATAATTACTTATTTTTATATTAATCTTACTTATGTTCTTTATTACTAGTTTCCCTATAATTATTATTAGGTTTAGATACTAAGTTACTACTATTTTACTAGTTATAGTAATATATATTATCCCTCTTGTAATCCTAAAAAGGGATTATATTAATAATAAGTATCTCTTATTAATTAATATTACTTATACCCTCTTATATAATATAATAATATAGTATAGAAGATAGATATTATATATATATATAAATAGATAGAAATTTAATAGCTAATTATATTTATTAATAAATTTAAAAATAACGCGGTTAAGAGAAAAGGAAATTATCTAATTATTAGGAAATTAACTTAATTTACCTTATATTAGGGGATTAAGCTAAGTTAATTTAATTTAATTAAGATTTATTAAACCTTAAAAGCTTATTTTATAATTTAAATTAAATATTTAACTATTAAAACTACTATCCTTTATAATAGCTATTATTACCCTTAAATATAAAACCTTTATCTTATCTAAGTATAAGGCGCCTCGCTATATATATTATATATATTAATATTAATTAATCCCTTTAATTAATATAATATATAAGGGACTTATTCTAGTATATATTATATATTATATAACTATTAATCCTTATATATTAGATATAAAGCGCTTAATACCTTAAGTATATATTTCTACTAGCGCTACCTTTTATTCTCGCTTATAAGTAATAATTATACTTAATAATTTAAGATAGGTATAGATAATAGTATCTTTCCTATTATTATAACTTAAATTAATCTTAATTAAGGCCTTAAACTTTCTAAAATTAAGGTTATTTATATTTAATAGATCTATATATATATTACTCTTCTAAATATTTTAAACTATATATATTATACTTTAAACTATATCTTTATTAATATATAATATAATATTATAAATAGACCTAATATATTAATTAGGTCCCCTAATTATATATATAAACCTAGCCTCTTATTTAATTCCCTAGATATTTCCGCGCTTAACATCTTATAATCTTTAAATATTATCTTTATAATATTATCTAGCCCTTACCTATCTCCTCCTGTTATAGTTATTTTATTAAGTAAGGAAGAGGAAGTATTAATCCTTCTATTCTTTAAGGATATTATTAAATACGTAGGCGAACTCTTTATATATAATAGTAAGACTAGATTATAAGTAGTCCTTTACCTTTATTATATTTAGCCTTTAACCTAGTAGGCCTATAGATTCTAATTATTATTATAATTAGGTAGGAAGATATATATATACGCTTTTATTAATATTCAATATCTCCTTTATAATTATAATAAATTATCTTATATTGTTAAAATCCCTAGAATTTATTCCTACTTTATGTCAGGGCTAGCTTGTAGCATGCTCTTGGCATGCGTCTTGCTTGCATAGTAAGGCTGTGCGGGGAAATGATATATAAGGCTTACGTATCTTCTACTTAGGATTTTATAGAGACCCCTTATAGGAGACCTCTTAAATTCTTTAAGAATTAATCTTATTAAGAAAAAGATTAATATTATATTATTATATACCTCTTATAATTAATAATTATAATAATTATTATTCTTTTACTTATTAAAGGATAGTAATCTATTATTAATTATAACTAATATAACTTATTCTAGTAAGGTTATAAGGTAAAAGCGGGTTATTAAATACTATTAATAATAATCCTATTCTCTTAAATAAATAAGGTAGAATTATTAACCTTAGGGAAGTTGTTAAATATAATAATATTAAAAGTAATCTTAATAATAATATAAAGAATAATAAGGAAAATACTCCCCCTCTAACTAAATATCTTATATAGGTAATATATAAATAGGAGGAACTATTATAAGTTTAATAATTATAAGATATTAAAGTAAATATTAATATCTTTAAAGTAGGTAAATAAATTTCAATATAAGGGGGTAATATTAATTAAAAGTATATATATAATAAACTTAAGGAATATATTTTTCCTATTTAAAGTATATTAAAATTAACTCCTATTCCTAATTATTATTAAAAAAATATTTATAAATATTAAGATTAAATATAATATTATAATATATCCTTTTTATAAATCCTATTTAACTTCTTTATAAATATATTATATATTTTATTTATAATATTAGCGCTTAAAAGTAACCTAGAGTAATTTTAAGCTACTTATTTATATTCTTCTTTATTAGAAATGTTAATATAAAAGAACTTTATAGATTTCTTATTAAATTATATTAAAGATCCTTTAAATAAAGAATTAAATATATATTAAAGGCCTTTATAATTAATTTATAAATTTAAAATATACTTAATATCCTTAGAGGCCTAACTTCTTAAAAAGGTTAAAAGTAAGTATATTATAAATTTATATATTAAACTTACTAAAGAGCTTTATATTATATTTATAAATTATAAATCCCTTCTTAATATAAGAAATAAACTCCTATTATTAATAATATATCTTAAGGTTAATATTAATAAAATGAAGACCTTTAATAAGAAGGCCTAATAAAATATACTATAAGAGCTATTAAATTATAATAGGGGTAAGAAGCTATAAGTAAATAAAGATAATATTATAAGGGGATATAAATTAGGTAAATAAGGATTAAATAAACGCGGTATAAGGTAAGGATAAAATAAGTTTAAGCCGCGTAACTTATTTAATATTACTTATTAAAATTATAATAAGAAGGATTTTTATATAATCAATCACCTTAAATGATCCAAATAAGGTAAGTCTTAATCTAGTTTAAAGTATCTTAACCTTAAGACCATAAATAATTAAGGTTAACGCGTAAGTAAAGAGTAAGGAAAAGGTTAAATCCTATTAAAGACTCTAACTTAATAGGGGAGAGGTAGAAAGGAGTAGAGGTTAAACCTCTAATACTTTATTATTATAAGGTAAAGATAATATTAAAGTATAATCCTCTTTAATATAAAGAATATCTAGATTATAATTCTTAATTAAATATTATTTTATAAACTTATATTATTAAGGTAAGCCTAAAATATATTAAAGATATAGAGTTATTATATTTAGGCTTTATAAATAATAAGTAAGTTTTTTATTATAAATATATAATATAACTTATTAAATTATAAATAGTTAGGATTTATCTGATTAATATACTTATACCTTTTATATTATTAATAAGGTAGGTCTATTATTAATTATTAATAGGCTTATATAATATATAATAGGTATTAAAATTAATACGGGTATAAGGAAGTAATAATTTTAAATTAATAAGTTATTATTTTAAATTAATAAACCTTAATAATTTATAAAGTTCCTAAGGAGATAATCTAGTATTTACATACTTCTTATTTCTAATATTATAAATTTAAAACCTATTTAAATTAATTTAGGAGTAATAGATATAATAGATTAAAGTATAAAAAGTATAATTAAATTATAGATAATATCCTCTAAGTTCAATAAATTCTTAAATATATTCTTAATAAATAAAGTAGGATATTTACTATCTTATTAAGGGAGTAATTATATTATTAATATAATTAATAATCCTCTTTATAAACTATTATATAATTTATTAAATTTAAAGTTAATAAAATTAAGACGTTATCTAGATAAAACCTTAATAAAGGGATAGATTAGGTATTTAAAGAGCCTTATAAGATTACTTATCCTCTTTATCCTTAAGAAGGATAGAGGCTTACGCCTATATATTAATTATTATAAGTTAAATAAGGTAATTATTAAGAATTGATATCTATTACCCTTAATTAATAAGATATTAAATTACCTAAATAGGGCTAAGATCTTTATAAAACTTAATCTTAAAGATATATAATATTATATTAAGATCTAGAAAGGAGATAAGTAAAAAATTACATTTTATACGCGTTATAACTATTTTAAGTATTTAATAATATTATTTAATCTTATAAATATATTAACTACCTTTTAAGCTTATATTAATAAGTCCTTAATAAGGTTATTAAATAAATTTTATATTATTTACCTTGATAATATTCTTATTTACTTAGAATTATATATGAAGTATAGGGATTATATATATTAAGTACTTAAATAACTTTGATAATATAAATTATTTATAAATTTAAAGAAATATTAATTTTTTATAATTAAGGTTAAATTTCTAGGTTTTATTATATTAATTAAAGGCGTAATAATAGATTAATATATGGTAAATATAATTTAATTATAATTAAAGTTAAGAAGTTTTTATAGAGTTTAAATCTTTTTTAGATTTATAAATTTCTATTATTAATTTCTTTATTAATATTCCTAAATTATATTACTATTAATAGGCCTATTAAAAGGTAATATAAAAGGTATTAAAATAGGTCCCTTTATTTAACCTAATAATATAAAGTATCTATTTAATAAGCTTTATTAAACTTTTCTTAATATATTAATATTAAAATACTTTAATCTTATATTACTTATATAAGTTAAGATTAATATATTTAATTTTAAGCTTATTAAAATTCTTTTATAACTTTAATAATTAAGATAATAATATTTAATAGCCTTTTAAAGTAAGAAAATAATCCTTATTAAAGAATATTATAAAAGTTATAATAAAGAGTTACTTATAATAATTATAATAATTAAGTAATAGAGGTATTACTTAAAAGGTAGTTTTTATCCTATTAAAGTACTTATAAATTATAATAACTTAAAAGGTTTTATAAATATAAAGGCCTTAAATAACTAAGAAGTATATTAAGTAATAAGACTCTTAACCTATAATTTTATTATAAAATATAGGCTAGGTAAGATAAACCTAGCTAGTATACTATTAAGGCGCCTAAACTATAAGAGTAAGAGTAGGATAATAAATAAGCTTATCCCTATATTATAATAAAGCTAGTAATTATTATAGAGCTTTTTAATCCTATTTTCGGTATTACTTACTACGCTAGAATAGGATTTATAACCCTTTAATAGTAAAGGTAAAGTTATTATAATATATAATATATATATAGGATAATTATAGACTCTAGCTCTAGCTATTAAATTAGTAGTACTAGGAATTATTAATATAACTATTAAAAAAATAGTATTAAATAGAATATATTTATTAGGGTATAAAGACCCTTAACTTAAAATTATAGGGAGTATAAGCGAGATATTACCTTAATATATTTATAATATAGCTAAGATATAGCTTAACCTTATTACTAGAACTATTAATTATAAATAACTTATTCTATATTTTTTAATTAATATAATAGCGGAAAATAAAATAATATATAATATAAATTTAAAATCTATAATTAAATTAATTAAAGTACTTTAATAAGAAGATATTTTTATAAGCTAATAATATATAGGTAAAATAATAGAAACTCGCATTATGAAAGCTAGAATATAGACTTTTAATAATTAAGGTCTTTTTAAGTATAATTAGAAGTTATATATTCTTAAAGACTTATTAGTCTATAAAGAGCTATTAAAGTATTATTATAATAATCCTTTAATAAGCTATTTTAAGCTTAATAAGATACTTGGTCTCCTTAGTTAAAAGTATACCTAGTTAGGTATAAAGGCTGATATTAAAGAATATATTAATTCTTATAATATTTATTAAAGAGTTAAGGTAAAATAATATTATTTATATAATAATTTAACTACGCTTCTAAAGCTTATAAGATTATAGAAGTTAATTATAATAAATATTATTATAGATTTACCTTTATATAAATAGCGAGGCTATATTTATAATATAATCCTTATAGTAATTAATAGATATATAAAATAACTTTATTATCTACTTATTAAAAAGGACTTTAAGGTAATTAACCTTATAAATATCTTATTTAAAGAAGTCTTTCTAAAATATAATACCCCTAATAATATTATATTAGATTAGGATAGCCTTTTTATAAGTATATATTAATTAAAGCTATATTATTACTTAAAGTTAAATTATAAGCTAAGTATAGCCTTCTACCTATAAATTAATAAATAAATAGAATATTAGAATTAAATATTAAAATATTACTTAAGAACTTATTATAATAATAGGTAAGATAATTAGGTAGGATTATTATTACTAGCTAAATTTACTTATTATAATATAAAGAATATAATAATAAGGTATAATCCTTTTAAGTTATACTATAACTACTAACCTAAGATTTACCTATATTTTAAGGATAGAATATATTAGGAGGAGGTATTAAATATAAAAGAATATATTTAAAAACTCTATAAATTATATAAAGACCTTTTAAGTTAATAGTAAAATATATTAAAAATATAAATAAAGTTCTATAATAAGAAGTATAAGCTAATATCTTTTAATTAAGGATATTTAATTATATTAAATATAAAGAATTTAAAATAAAGACGGCTTAATAAAAAGCTATTTTATAAGTTTATTAAACCTTTTTATATCCTTAGATTTATTAATAAGTAGGTATATTACCTATTATTATTAATAAAGTATTTAATATACTTTATCTTTTATATCTTACTTATAGAACCTTATACTTATAAGTAAGGTAATACCTTTATATTTAAACTACTACCTCTAGAGCTTATTAATAATAAGGAATAATAGGAGTTAAAAGAAATCTTAGATAAAGAGATAAGAAAGGGGGAGCTTTAATACTTTATTAAGTAGAAAGGATATTCTTCTACTTATAATTAATAAGTTCTAGAAGAATATTTAGAGGATATATTAAAGATATAAGAAAACTTTAATAAGAAAAGGAAGTATTATTATTATAAATAGAAGTTATAATATTATTATATAAGAAGTATAAGATAATAGATAATAATATTTATTTAATTATTTAAAGATTAGCGTAGAGAATATTAATCCCTCTTATTTTATTTACTAAGAGTAAGTAAAACGCCCTAAGGGCGCTAATAAATAGAAGATATATAGAAAGAGAAAAAGATAGTTATTAAAGAAAAGTATATAAGAGGAATTAAGCGCTAAGCTATTAATACTTACTTAATTACTTATATAAGCGTAGGTAATATAGCTATAATATATAAGGAGTTTATTTATTATTATTAATAAACTTATCTTTAGGCTTTAAATCTAAAGGATTAAGGCTAGCCTAGAAAAACCTATTAATAGTAGTTATAACCCTTAATAAATATAGTATAAATATAAGGGGATTTACCTTAATATACTTAAGATTATAAATATCTTAAAGGGATTTATTAATTTACTTTATTAAATAGAGTATTATAATTTATACCTTAAGTAAATTAATAGGCTTCTTAATATTTCCTACGCGCCTTATAATCTAAGTATAAGAGGTAAGCTTAATCTTTATAATTATAATAATATTTATAAGTATAATACCTACTATTATAAGTTCTCCTTCCTCCTCTAAATCCTATATATCTTTAATATTATTAATAGGTTAGTGAAGGTTAATAGTCTTATTATAAATAGAGATAGTAATAATAAAAATCTAAATTAAATAATTAATATATATTATATTAATAAAGATAATTCTAACTATTAATAGAAACCTACTAGCTTATAAGGATATTAAATAGTAGAATAATAATTATAATACTTTAATATTACTTTCTTACCCCTAGGGGCTAGCGTAAAGGTAGTATTACCTATATTATTAATATATATATTATACGTAGTATAGATATAATAACCTATATTTAAGTACTACTTTAAGTTTATCTATATAATAGACGTACTACTTATAGATATTTATAGATAAGCGAGGAATATTATAAGAGTAGATAGTTATAGAAGAAGGGGTAAGCTTAACGCGCTAAACTTATATTAATCGCGTATAATATAAATAAGTAAATATTTACCTTAATAAGAATAGCCTAATTATTAAATATAATTAGAAGGCTAGAATTAGAAGGATTAATAAAGGGTAAGGGAGAAGTAGGAGTAGTCCTACTATTATAAATAGGATTTATAGGAGGCGCGCTAGATAGCTAGCTAATATTATCTATTATTAATTAAGTATTTAGATTAAGCTCTATCTTATAAGAGCTAATATAATATAAGCTTTTTAATTAAGCTTTAACTATAATATATTAACTATATTTACGCGAATAGCTAAAGAACTTATAATATAAATAATACCTAAGATATTAGAAAGCTTTAGAGAATTATATTATATAATTAATATACTCTAAGTAATATATATATACTTATAATATTTAAGAGAAGAGAGTATAGAGTACTTAAAGGAAAGTTAATATAATTAATTATAAAAGGAAAGATATTTTTAAGTATCATAAAATAATAATCAAAATATATATATCCTAGAAATCTATAATTAAAGGTTTCTTATAATCTTATAACTACGCTTTACCTTAGGAAGCTTAAGGATAAGTCTCCTTAGGAGAGGAGGTAATTATTAGGGCTAGCTTATAGTATACTCTTAATATATATCTTACTTATATAGTAAGGCTATACGGGGAAATAATATATAGGGCTTACGTGTCTTCTACTTAGGGTTTTATAAGGACCCCTTATAGGAGACCTCCTAGATTCTTTAAGAATTAGTCTTACTAAGAATAAGACTGATATTACATTACTATATACCTCTTATAATTAGTAATCATAACACTTTATCTATCTTATATAATAGTATATTATATATTCAATAAATAATTAAATAAGTATTAATATAAAGGTATTACTTAATAATAAACTTATATAAACGCGGTAAGGTATATATTATAAAAAGTCTATTTCTTATATTTTATAATATATTCCTTACTATATAGGTAGGCCGTAAATATAAACCTTAAACCTATTATTATTTAAGTATCCTTTTATTATTTACTTATCTTTATTAAAATACTTAAGTTATTAATTATATAATATAATAGTTTTAACTAACCTTTTATTATAATTATCCGCGCGGTATAATCTAATATAATTATACTTTTATGTTATAAAAAATAAAGGGGATTAAAAGATAAGATTATATCTTATTATAATTAATATTATTAAATAAGCTCTTAATATTTTTAATTATTTATATATTTCTTCTAAATATAATTTAATTTACCTATTTAATATTTACTTTACTTAATATCATTAATTATATAAATAATTTAATATAAGGTATAAACTAAATTAAAATAAGGTTATTTAAAGTAAATTAATATAATTCAAGGCTTAAATTAATTTACTAGTACTCTAAACTATCTAATTAATATATAACTTATATAGATTAGCTTTTATAATTAATATTATATAATTTAATATTACTATTATATATATATAATAAAAATTAAAGTATATATTTTAAAATAATTCGCTATTAATAATTATAAGATATATAACTTAATAATATATTCTATTATTCTAAACTTCCTAATTTAAATTAACTTTTATAAGTAGTTAATTCAAGTTAGTAATATTTAATATTTATATTATAAGGGCCTAACAAACGCGTAGGTTAATAGGAAGGGTTAAATAGGGAGGCTATATCTACTACTTACTAAACTAACCTTATAAGTAAATACTAGAGTAACCTACTTATTTTTCTACTAGCTACCTCTTTTTTTTAGTAGTAGAATAAGCTCTTATAAAGGCTACTACTAATATTTAAACCTTAATATAAGTAAATTATTTCTTTTTACTTACTTACCTTTTCCCTAATTATAATAATAATAATTTTATATATATTTAAATAATAGCTATACTAGGCCTAACTTAATAGGAATAAGGCTTTAAATAAATACTACTATAATTATAAAGTAATATATACTTAGAGAGTTATTAATATAATTAAGTGAAATCTAGATTTAAGCTATAATTGAAAGTAAACTATTATAATATTAATATAGGGTTAATTAAAAAATTAAAAAAACTTATTACCTTAAAAATAATAACTTATCTTCCTTATTAAGCCTTAGAATAATATATAATATATTTAATAAAAGGGGGTATTATTTTTAATTAATATATTTATTTAATTTTAATATATTCCTTAGCGGATTGCTAACCCCTAAACTCTAAAAGAAATTAGGAATAAATTTTAAAAATATAAAGAAAATTAATTATTATAATATTCTTAATATAAGCCTATCCTTCTAAGCCTTTTATTAGCTAATATTAGCCTTATATTATAATTTTATAATAATAATTATATAGATATCTTCTTTAATAAATATTATAATTTTAAATTATAGCTTTAAATATTGAAATAGCTTAATTACCTTAACCTTTATTCTTATTTATTACTTAATCAGCGTATTTTTTACTCTCCAAAATACTTATCTAGGGTTAAATAATATTATAGGGATTAAGTATATATTAATTACTATTTTTAAGGATTAAGGAAGTTATAATCTTTATTTAAGAGCAAGCTACTAATTAAGAGCTATTAAAACTATTTATATAAACATTAACTTATTAACTTATTACTTTTATTTATTATTTACTTATTATATAATCCCTTATTAATATTATATTTATAATATAACCTTATTATTTAATACTATTATTTAATAATAATTTTAAGCCTATTTAAGAGCCTATATTATTATTACTAGCTAGTAGATATATTCCTAGAATATCCTTATCTTTATATCTATATTAAGTTATTAGTAAAGATTCTAATTATTAAAATATAATTACTTATAAGTAAGATTTAATATAATTATAATAATATATATAAGAGTTCTCTTAATCTTATCTTAATACCTTAGAATTTTACTTTAATTAGCTTATAAGGAGGCTTATATAAACTTATTATCTTAATATTTTATAATTACTATTTTTAATTTATTTATAATAAAATAAAGTAATAGAAGTATATAATAAGGGAGGTTAAGAGATATTAAACTTAAGATTAAGTATCTTTAAGAATAACCTTATTAAGTTTATTTTAACTTCTTATATATAATTATCTTCCTCCTTCTCCCCTTAATATTCTTACTATTATATATAAAGGAATAAAATCTAATTAAATTACTATTATATAGGTTATTAACTAGACTTAAAATTCCTATTAATAGGATATTAATTTTAAATAAATTATATATACTAAGTAGGAATAATTAAAAATACTTTTTAATTTAAATTAATATACTATTAATAATATTAAATTTACCCTTTTTTATTAGCTTAATAATAGGTTTTATTTACTACTTATATACCCTATTAGAGAAACTTCTAGTTATATATTATATTATATAAATCCTAATTAATATAATTATTAGTATAAGATATATTATCCTTTTTTATATCCTTTCCTATATATATTAATATAATATATATACTCCTTATAATTCTACTTAAGGGGATAAGTTAACGCGCCTTAAGTATTATTAAATTTATAGCTATATTAATTAATTATAATCCTACTTCTACTATTTTATAGATCTTATATAGAGCTCCCTTATTATAAATCTTTAAGAAATCTACTAAAGCTTTATTATATTATAATAATTTATCCTTAGTATTTAAATATCTTATATATAATATTAATAGGAGAAGTTAAAGCTTAATAGGCTTTTAGCTAATAAATAATACTATATAAGATAAATATTATAATTCTTTTATTAAAATATAATTTTACCTCTACTTTCTTTAATTATATTAATTTATTATATATATAATATTATATTATTAATAATAAGATTTTTTATATTTATTAGATCTTTCCTATCTAATTTCTAATATCTTAATAATAGATATAAATAAATAAAATATAAGTTTATTTATTAAAGATTATATTCCCTTTTATTTAAGTCTTTATTAAATATAATCACTCTATCTATTACTTCCTAGTATTAGTATATAAAGATAATTAGTAATTTAAGAAGACTCTCTACTTATAAAATCTATTATATTATAAATAATATATATTAAAATATAATATTTAATATAATATTTAATATAATATTTAATATAATATTTAATATAATATTTAATATAATATTTAATATAATATTTAATATAATATTTAATATAATATTTAATATAATATTTAATATAATATTTAATATCATCTACTTTTACCTCTTATCTAATTATATAATATAATTAATAATTTCACTTTATAATTAAGTATTAATACTTTAGTTATAAGGTCTATCCTTTTTAAAGTTAATAGCCTTATTTAAGACTAAAATAGGTAATCCTTTATAACTATTATTTATAAGTAGTAAATAATATAGTAAATAAGTTATTCTTAAAAGGCTTCTTACTTATTAATTAGATTAAAGAAGGCCTTAATTAGATAATAATATACTACTTCTTTATATTTATTATTAGATTTATTTATAATATTATACTACTAGATTTAAATTATAATATTATACTACTAGATTTAATTTATATAATATACTATTATATAAAACTTTAATATATTAAAATAGTTACCTAGATTTATATTATTAACTAGCTTATATTAATTAAAATTACTCTTAAATTCATTAAATTAATATAATATATCTTTAAGATATCTAAGTATTTTATTATTATATAAATAATATTAAATTATAAGAATAAAGTCTATTAATATTTAAGTATATTAAATTTCTAATCTATATAAGTTTATAAATAGCAAAGTAATTATTAATATTAATTATTATATAATAGCTTATTAATCCTTTCCTATCTATTATATAATAGTATTATAATATTTAAAAATCTTTAAGTTATAAAATATTAGAGTATTATAAAATTATTTGTTTAATTATATTAACTTAAGTATCTCCTTTAACTTCCCCTTAAACCGCTTTAATTTCCTAATAATAAGTATACTTACCTTAATAATATTATTAACCTATTTAAGTAAATAATTAATTGTACCCTTTAATAATTAATATAATATATTAATAAGTATTCCTATATATATATCTATTATATAATATAATTAAGCGAAGTTTTCTATTAAATAGACTTATATATTATTCTTTTCTAATATATTCTTATCCTTCTATTACTAGATTTAGGAATAGGTAAAAGATTAGGTTCAAGGGCGCTATTTACCCTTAAGATTTTATTATTAATTTAATAATATTATATAAATTATATAATATTAATTCTTCTTAATACTTATAATTAATACCTACTCTTTATAATCTATTATAAAGCTTATAATAATTAGATAATATATTTATATTATTTAATTTATATATAGGAATTTAAGACTAGTAGCTACGGCGCGTTTAATTATTAAGAAAATATTAATATTATAAGATTATATTAAATTTATAAATTATATACTTATATTTTAAAATGATTAATATACTTATATATTATATATCTAACTTAATATACTTACCGTTATTAGATATAATAAGAAGAAGAGCTAGTAGTATTAATCCTAATTACTTTTAAGCTTAATATACTTCTACCTTTAAATTTCCTAAAATAAGGTAGATTAATTATATAACTAGATTACCTTTATATTATATAAGTACTATTTTATTTATTAAAATTAATAATAGTATTATTATAACTCTAATAGGGAGCTTCTCCTAAGTCTCTTATTACTAATTACTTATATATATCTTAGAATATACGCGCTTTTTATTACTATTAAATTAATATATAAGTTTAAATATTATATTATCTTTAAAGGGGTAATATTTTAAAAGGAATTAAATAGTATTAATAATATTATAATATATAATTTTATATTATTAATATTAAATCTTATAATAAATAATTATTTAATCTAATTGTTCTTATTAATATTAGATATAATCTTATCTTATAACTTAAATAAATTATTAATATTCTTAAAACTTAAGAATTTATATATTTCCTTAAATTAAATATCTCTAAAAAAATTATTATACCTACCTTTTAATACCTTTTCCTTATATAACTATTAGGTAAATATATAATTATATATATTTAAGAATAGGTAATACTCTCTTTTATCTTCTTTAATATAATTTAAATCTTTATTAAGCTTTATAAGCTTTCTATCTACCTCCTTTAACTTATAGCCTTATCTTATATAATAACTAGTACCCTTTAAAAACATCTTAACTTAAATATATAATAATATTAATTATTAACTCTAATATATTATATTAGGGGATAAGCTTATTAACTTCCTATCCCTATTACTTATTATAATATTAATATTAGGCGGGCTTTATAATAAGGTTCTTATATAAATATTAATATCTCCTAGTATAAAAGTAATTAGCTCTCTATTAAGATCCCTTTTAATATTTACATTTAAATCTTTAATATCCTCTAACTCCTTATATTTACTAATAGTAGTTACTATTATTAGGAGGAGGGAAAGGGAGAGATAGAGGCTTATAAAAGTTTCCATGAATAATTATAAATAAAAACCCTATAATATAAGATATATCTATTAATTTTACTACTATTCTTAAACCCTTCCCTATAATAATTATATATATATAGTTATATTACCCTTATTTCTTTATAATAAATAAATAATAATATAATTATAATATAATCTTATAAATTATAAAATCTAAATAGATATCTTAACTTTAACTTACTATTTATAATTGTTTACTTAAGAATAAATATTAAGTAAGATAAGTTTAATAAATAATTTTAGTATTTATTAAATATTTATTATTAAATAATATTTTAAATTAAGCTTAATTTAACTTAATTAATAAATTATATATTAACTTTACCTTTTATAATATAATATTATCCGTCCTATTTACTATCTTTTATATATTATTTTTATTTTACTTAAGATTATGTTAACTCCTCTCTTAACCTTATTAGCTAATTTATAAAAGCTTATTATATTAATAAAGCTATTACTTATATAAGAAAGACTAACTTTTATATCTTTAATACTTTATTAAATTCTCTTAATACCCTTATTACTAGCCTCTTAATTATTAAAGGTATAATAAAAGCTCTATTAAATAATAATATCTTTTAAGCTTTATTAATTTAAAAATTATATATTAAGAAGAAGCCTTCCCTTAAAGCTAAATATTATTATAATAATAAACTTAAAATTGATTTTATAAATATTATAATATCCCTTTAAGTTATATTTATTAAGATTAGAAATTATATATTAAAAAAGTTAAATAAAGAAGAGTATTAATATAAGGAAGATAATAATAAACTTAACTACTATCTTTTAATATAGGAATTAAAAAAGAGAATAAAGGAGAAGATTATTAATATTAATACTCCTAAGAAATTATAAGTAATAGGGAGTAAGAGTTAATATAAGTATAATAAAATAATTATTAAATATAAATTTAAGGTATAATTTAACTCTTTATTATATTCTAGCTAATAAAGCTAATGTAATATAAATAAAGGAAGATTAAGAAGATATAAAAAAGAGTACTAATATAAATTTATAATTATATTATATAAGGTAATTATAATATAAGTAAGGACTAGAGTATAAGGAGGTTAATACTATTTAATATAAATAGCTTAAGAGTATAAAGTTAAAATATTAAGGTAAGTAAATAAATTAATATTATATAATATAATTTATTAAATATTTATATTTATATTTTATAATTATATACTTATAAGAATACTAGTTTAATTATATTAAAATAAGAGTATAATTATTAATTATTTCCTTATATAAAGTAATAGTAGTAATCTAGGATTTATTTAATATATTAAAGGATTAAGTTATTAAATTCTATTAAACTTATAAGTCTAAATTAATATTAACTTATATTAATTATTATATATATCTTTAAATTTTAATATATAAGATTTAGAACTTATATTTAAGCTATTAATTATAATTAGCTTTCTAAGTAATATAACCTTATTATTAATATTAACTTATTAATATATATCCTTTTTAATATTTAAAATTAAATTATTAAAGTTATTAACTTAGCCTTTCTCCTTCTTAATATTTAAGAAGGTAGTTAACCTTTATTTATAAACCTTTATTTAATTATAAGGATCTTTATATTATATATCTACCTCCTCTTTATTATTAATAAGTAGCTTAGCCTTTATAACCTATTTAATAAGGATTATAGGAATTATTACCTTTATTATTACCTTCTAGCCTATATCCTTTATATAGGGTTTTAAGTATAATATTAAAGAAGATAAGAGGTCTATTTATATTAATAAAGAGTTATTTTAAAGTTAATTAGATAATCTAGCTTAAATCTATAATATAAATAGAGTAGTTATAAAGTTAATTTATTAATAATTTATATTTACCTAATTAAGCTAAGTAGTTTATATAAGTATAGGATTTAGTACTATTATAATTACTATATAAAAGATATATCCGCGTAATATAATTTTAAATAAGGGATTAGGTATCTCTTATTTACCTATTATATTAAGCTTAATATATTATTATTAACTTAAAGCTAAATCCTTTAATAATTTTATTATTATAAAGTTAGTTACCTTCTTAATTAATTATAAATTTAATTTAATTAATTATTATAACCTTTATATTATTAATCTTATTACTATTTTATTTATTATAAATCCCTTTAAACCTTAAAAGCCTATAATTATAATAATATAAATTAGGATAATTCAAGAGAGACTTATATACTTAAAGTCCTAATAATAAGAGCTAGTTATATTATAAATAAGGTAATTAAAAGCTTAAATTATATTAAGATAATATTTTATAAACCTATTTTGTTTACTAATTCTTAGAAGTCTAACTTTAATATTTAGTAATTAAGTAGATTTATATTAATAATATAATATATATAATAAGGAATTAATTAATATAAGAAGATTATAATAATATATCCTATTTATAGCCTTTAAATATAATAACTTAATTAAGAGTAATATTAATATTATTTATACTTTACTCTTAATACCGCGTTAATAACAGCTAGTATATACCTTAGATTTACTTACTTTAAGACTATAAAGGACTTACTAAGGTACCTATAAGAATTCTATTATCTCTTCCCTGTTTTATTAATTACCTATCTTTACTTAGTAAGAGCTTATCTAATATAAATATTTAAATTAATTAATTAAAGAAAGGATTAACTACTTATAAGAACTCTATTATCTCTTTCCTATTTTATTAATTACTTATCCTTACTTAATAAGAGCTTATTTAATATAGATTTTTAAATTAATTAATTAAAGATAATCTCTCTCCTTATAACCTTATCTTAAGTACTCTTATTATCCTTTAAATACTTTAATAGTTAGTTTCTAAAGCCCTAATAATATAAGTAGTACTTATAATAAATTACCTTATTACTTTACTTTACTTTATTTAACTAGCGGGTAACGTAGTTATATAAATAATACTTAGAATTAAATTATATAATAATAACCTTTTAATAATATTATGATACTTATCTATTTCTTCCTAATCTTTAGAAACTAAAGTAGTAGTAAGTAAGTATTTATAACTTATATATATAAGTATTTATTATTATAAAATAAGAGTATTTATTAATAAACTTATAACCTTACCTAATAAAACTTATATATTTAATATTTAATATTAGGGTATTTATTATAATCTATTCTTAATCCTTCTAATATGAATTTAATACTAAGTTTTAAGTTATAAATAATAGTATATAAATTTATTATACTTATAAGTTTATCTTTACTTATATAATATATCTTTGATAATCTTATAACTTTACCTCTTTAAATTAATATAACTATTTATTATCTTATTATAAAGTAATATTTTAATAATTTAATATACCTTCTTATTAAGGAATAGTAGCCGCTTATATAAGTAATAAAGATCCTAGCTTAATTAATAATAATATTTATATAAATCCTTAAATTATATAATATTATAAGGAAGATTCAGAGCCTACTTAAGATATAATAGCTAATAAGGTTATAATTAAAAATACTAAGTTATTTATATATAAAGTAAAGCTTATCTTTAAGGGTTAAAATACTGTTATTAGAAATTTTAACAGTAATAATAATTATATTATTTATGAAATCTCTATAATTATGTATAATAATTAATACTTAAATATTAAAATTAAAATTAAGGCCTTTTAAAGTAAAGTTAGACCTATCCTAAAATATATATATATAGATTAATTAACTTATACCTAGGTATTTTAATTTAATATTATAATTAAAGTTATTAACCTAATTATTAATATATATAAGAAGGGCTTTATAAGAAATAATAATACTCTTAAGTTTATATTTATTAAATACTATATTATTTAAGAGGATAAGATAGTATAAACTTAATATTATATAAGTAGGCTTATTTTTATATCCTTAACCTTCTATCTTATAAAGATATGAATTAAAGGGATCCTCTAAGAGATAAAAGATCTTAATAAATATTAATATATTTAAGATTAATTACTTAAGGTATTTATTAAGTTTAAGAATAAAATAATTAATCTTAATAATTTCTTTTTAATTATAGAGCCCCTTTCTGTTTATATCTCTTATATTAGAATTTATAAAGGATTTATACTTAAGAAAGCTTATCTACCTTATACTTACTAATTTAATAAATTAAATAATATAAAATATAAAATATAGAAGGGCTAGGTTATACTACGCGTAAGTTATTTATAAGTTAATATATTCTTATCTTATATATATATGAATAATAATAAATGTTAGACTATTAAAGGTATATTAATTATCTATTAATAAGAAAATGATTTTTAAGATATTAAGGAATATTAAAATTATAAATATTAATTATATATCTTAAAAGTTATACTTATTTAATAATTATATTTATATTAACCTTTTCTAATTATTCTTTAACTTCAAATATTAGTTCTTTATTAAAGACTCCTTCCTTATTAATTTTAACATTAAGTAATAGTTAATATATATCCTCTTAAAACTATTTCCTTTTACTAATTTTATTAATTATACTATTATACTTAATTATCCTATAAAGGATAATATCTTTAATAAGTTATTATTAGAATTATTCCTTAATTTAATAAATTATACTAATAAATTATTTATTAAGATTAAATAATACTATTTTAATAAAAAGGTAAATATAGTTAAAGTTATATTAATCTTATTTGATATCTTATATAAATTTTAATCAATAGTTATTAAGATACTAAACCTTATATATAAAGAGGATTATAGTTATATATATAACCCTTAATAGTAATAACTTATTCTCAAATAAGACCTTTATATAAAATTAAAGGTAACCTCTTTTATAAGATTAATTATAAGGTAGAGTTCCAAGCCTAAGATATTAAGATAAATAAATTTTAAATAAGTATATTAAAGTACTTAATATAATTATTTAATAATCTTAAACTTATTAAGGGATTATAAAGAATTAGGAAAATAAAAGTTAATATAATTATTACCTTATTACTTATATTAATTAGAAAGAGGATAAAGGTATTTAGCTTAATAAATAAAGCGGCTAATACCTTTATTATAAAACTTAATATTAAGCTTATTTAACTTAGGAAGGCTAGAATTATATTTATTAATAAGAATATAATCTACTTTTACTTACTTATTTTAAAGTACGCGGTTATTTATATAAATAGCTGGCGGGATATAATTTATAATATTAATTACTTATAATAGTAATTAATCTATTCTCTCTCTCTCTATATATATAATAGGCTTATAATAGATATAATTAAGAAAGCTTATAAGTATTTATATAATATCTTAAATTATTAATATTAACTTTAATATATAAGTTTTAATATATTATTGTTATAAATAATAGATATTATTAATTAACCTTATATAAGTATTAACCTAATTCTAACTTAAAATATAATTAAAGCTAGTAAAGTATATAATATTAATACTATTAATATAAGTAAATTATAAAATAATAATATAGAGATAAAGTTAAATATTAAAGAAGCTTTAAAAGCTTATAAGTCTATATTATTTAAAAAATATAAATAATTATAAATATAAGGTAAGGCTTAGATAAAATAACGCTATAAACTTATAAATAATAATATAAGAAATAATTAAATATAAGATTAATAAAGCTAATATTAAAACTTAATATAAGAAGCTTTATACCTACTTTTATACGATATTCTTTATAACTTCCTAAGATAGGACTTTTAGATTAATTAAGGAGGCTAATTTATTTAAACTATTTAAAGATTTATTATTTATAAATATCCTTTTAAATAATATTATTATACTTATAATAATACTTATAAATATAAGTTATATAATTATTAAAGATTCCTTTAAAGGTAATTATATAATGATTTAAGAAGTTATTAAGGTAAAGAATAGGGATAAATTTGTTACCTTAATAAGATATAAGAATAGTATATATCTTTCTAGAGATAATTAATAGCTACTCCTTAAAGAATAGAAGGTAGAATATAATCTATTTATTAACTTAATTAATAAGAGCCTATTTAAATACTTAATAATTTTAGGTTATCTTAAATATAAATTAATCAAGTAATATTAAATTGTTTTAATTATTAATAATACTATCTCTATAATTAAATATAAAGGTTTTATTATTTTTAAGGTAAATTTAATAGATTACCCTAATTATATTAAAGCTATTAAAGTATATAAAGAGATACTTAACTTTAATACCTTACTTATATAAATCAATATTAATAGTAACTTAAATAAAATAGGCTTCTTATAATTTAATTATAATAAATATAAATTATAAATTATTGTTAAGCTCTATTATTATTATATTAAAAAGGGAATTAAGGGTAAGGATATTATTATCCTTATAAGATACCTTATATAAGTTAACCTTACTAGGCGGGTCTTAAAAATAATTAAAGAATTATATAATATAAAGACTAGGACTGTTAATAGCTATTAAGGTAAAGAGAAGTTTATAATAATATTTATTATAATATAATTATTAAAGCTAGGCTTTATAGGCTTTAACTTCTATCCTCTTATTATTATCTCTTATATATATAATACTTATATAATTATTATAAATTACGTAGGGATCTTATTAAGTAAAGATAAGTATAAGCGAGCTTAATATAATATATTAAGAGAGTTTATTAGATTAAGTAGCTAAGTTATATTTAACGTGAAGCTACTAGTACTAGATTTTACTATATATAATTATAACTTAAAGTTAGAGATAGAGGATAATAATATAAGTTAAAAAGAGGTAGAGGGAGATATATTATATAAAACTAGGGCTAATAATTTAAACTTAATTAAGGTAGTAAAGGAAGGGGGTTAAGATAAAACTTAAAGTAATAATTTAAACCTAACTTAATTAATAAAGGGAGAGGTATTTAATAAGAAATAAAATATTAATATTAATAATTTAACTCTAATTAAGTTAATTTAATAAGAAGTATTTAATAAAATAATTAAGATTATTAATAATCTAATTCTAATTAAGCTAGCTAAGGATAAGGTATATAATAAAAATTTAAAGGTTAATATTAATAATCTAACTTTAATTAAGCTAGCTAAGGGAGAAGTATTTAATAAAATAGCTAATGTTACTAGTAATCTAACTCTAACTAAGCTAGCTAAGGGAGAAGTATCTAATAAAATAGTTAGAATTATTAGTAATCTAACTCTAATTAAGCTAGCTAAGGGAGAAGTATCTAATAAAATAGTTAGAATTATTAGTAATCTAACTCTAATTAAGCTAGCTAAGCGAGAAGTATCTAATAAAATAGTTAAGGTTATTAGTAATCTAATTTTAATTAAGCTAGCTAGGGGTAAGGTATCTAATAAAAAAGTAAAGGTTAATATTAATAATATAATCCTAATTAAGCTAGCTTATATAAGGGTATTTAATAAAAAAGTAAAGGATAGTATTAATATTCTAATCTTAATTAAGCTAGCTTATAAAGAGGGATCTAATAAAAAGGTAGAGGTTTGTATAATAATAATAATATTAGCTGTTAAAGTATTTAAAGGGGGGTAGTAGGTATTAATAGAATATTAAGATAGATTATAAGTAGTAAAGTAAGTTTAATAAATGTTCTAAAATCTAAAAAATTAAGAAGAAGGTAATAATATAAGATTAAATTATAAATTAATATTTCTAATAATAAGTTTTAATTATAAGTTAATATATCTTATATTAAATTAAAGACTTTTTATAAGCCCTCTTCTATAAGAGTAATTATAATTTATAGATTAATTATAATATCTTACCTATCCTTATCTAATATATACTATCTATTTATTATAAATAAATAAATACTAAAACTAGGATAAATATTATTAGAATTACTAAGTTATATTTAATTATAAAAAGTAATATATTATATTTAACTTTACTTAATACCTTAAATAAGTTTTTATCTTATAACCCTTACCTACTCTATTAATTATAGGAAATAATCTATTATATTAGATCTAGAATATATTAAAAGCTAATAGTAATAAATTAATACATATAATAAATTAATTATTATATCGCCTATTATTTATATATATAAGGTATAGTTATTATTAATTTTAAATAGTAAGGTTAAACTTATTAAGGTAAGTAAAGATACCTAGCCCTATTAATAAACCTTATTTATAATAAGTTTTAACTAAATATAAACTATTAGAAATTACATTTAAGATTATTATTAATATATATTTATTATTATTATTATTAGATTTAAGAAAATATTACCTTAATAATTATAAATAAAGGTTATATTACTTATATTATACTATTAACATTAATAATATAATACTATTAAGGATATATAATAGTTCTTATAATAAAATAGAGGACCCTTAGTATAAAAATATATAAGAGGTCTATAATAAGACTATTATAAAGGAAAAGGATCAATAATTAATAAGAGTAGAGATTAAAGGTTAGTTTATATAATTAAGTATTAAAGACTTTAAGAGTAAGAAATCCTAAGATATTAAGGATAAGTATATTATAGAATTAAGTTAAAAGTATAAAGATAATAATTTATCCCTATTGAATAGTCTTAATAATTATAGTAAGATTAGTATACTTAATATAATAATATAATAGGTTAATTATAATATTAAATAATAAGAGGATAATAAGAGTATACTAAAAAAGATATATAAGTTTATTAAAAATAAGGTTAAAGTTAAGGAATAAGGATTACTACTTAATAAGATATTAATTAAGTATAACTTAATAATAAAAGATAGTATATTAATATCCCTAATTATAAAGTACTAAATAAAATAAAAGATTATATATAATATAGATATAAGGGATATTAATTTATAAGTAATATATAATAATAGAATTACTAGGCTTCTTCTTATAAACCTTATTAAGTTAAATAATATTTTATTAGACCTAAGGATTATACTATTGTATATAATACTAGACCGGTTTATTTACTACTTTAATAAAGATCTAGACCTAGAATCCTTATAAGCGGTTTTATAATTTTAATATTAAGGGGCTTAAATTATAATTAAATTATATAAGGAATACTAACTTTATAGGATAATTAGTAAGGTTATTTAAGGTATAAGTATTAATCTAACCTTTATAATTATAATATAATAGTAGAGTTATAATTAATAGCTATCTATTTAACTAATAACTTTATTAGAGATTTTAGGTAAGGAGTAAAATTATCTATTACTTAATAGTAATAAGTAGTATATAGTTAATATCTAATATTATATCTAAGGCTAAAGGATAAAGTAGATAGTCGTAGCTAATTATTAAGAGGAGTAAAATATAGGTAGCGCGTAAAGATAATAAATATATATAATAAGTAAAGGGCTTTACAAGAAAGCTTATAATAGTAGCTAACTAAGTATTAGGAACTTAAGGCGGATATAATATATTACTTATATAAAAGTAATTAAAAGCTACTATTATAAATATACTATCCTCTAATTAATTATCTAGGTATAAGAGTATTAGGGTTCGCGGTAAAGACTTAGATAATATAATACTAGATACTATTAAATAAATAGATAATAGATAAAATATATATTAAGATTAAATCTAAGACTTTAATAATTAACTACTAGTAGGGGTATATTAAGACTAAATCTAGGGCCTTAATAATTAAATATTAGTAGAGGATAGAAGCTTATATTTAATATAGATAAGGCCTTTACTATCTACTTATTATATACGCCTTCTATAGTAATAGTATATATTAAGGTAATTAGAAAGGCTAAAGTTAATATTCTATTTACTCTTATAATAGTATCTATCAAAGTAATTAAATAAGCCAAAGCTAATACTTAATTAAATCCTAGAATAATGTTTATTAAAGTAATTAAATAGGCTAAAGTTAATACTCTACCTTACCGTCTATAGTAGTAGGTCTAATAGCTTGGTATTAAATTACTAGTATACTATTAGCTAATAGTATTAATAAACTGATTTTTTAAATTATCTATTAGTTATCTTTTTATCAATATACTATTAGTAGGCTATTTAGCGTAACTTTTATTATATATAACTATTTATTAATAGATTATTTACTTCCTATTATAAGTCTATTACTATATTATTATTAGCGTATTATTAATCCTTATTATTATTAATATAGACTAGATATTACATAATTATCCTTATAACTATATCTAGATTACCTTTTACCTAGTCTTAGTATAAAACTTTATATTAAATAATTAGTAAGTTATCCCCGTTTTATCTTATTAATACTAATTTTCTATTATAATATATACTATATTTTATATATACTTCTAATACCTATAAAAGACTTATATATTAATTCCTAAGGACTATTATTAATACGTATTATTATCATCTAGCTTATTTATTATCTTAATCCTTTTAATAAACTAGTATTGTAATTAAGGTAATTATGATTTTAGTAGAATATTATAATATTAGAATTAATTGCCTAGATACCTATTATATTAATTAATAAGTAATCTAGTTAGCTTTAAGCGAGCTTTTATTAATAGTATTAAATATAGTATTTTACTATCCTAATTTTATATTAATAAAAGTAGGTGTTTTCCTTATATCTTATATCTTTAAACTATAATTATACTATTCTCTTCTCTTCTTTATATAAATAATTATACTATTCTCTTCCTTATATAAATAATTATACTATTCTCTTTCCTATATAATAAGTCTTCTAATAAACTATAACTATATTAGCTTCTTCCTTATATAAGTTTCTTAATAAATTATAATTATATTAATATCTGTTATATATATATCCTATTAAGGTCTATTTATAAACTATAATTATACTACTTTCTAGTAGTCTTAAGTTATAGGCGTTTTTATATAAGTTTACTCTATTTTATAATTATTTTATTTTATTATAATTCTACCCTTTATAATATAAGTTAGAGGTTTAAATTATTAATATTTTTATTTACTTTTTATTATATTAGATATTTTAATATATTAAATATTATTATAAAAAGATTAGTTTTATATTCTTAGATTTAATATATTATTTTCTATTATTAATATTTATATTACTTTATTTCTATTATTTATATCTATTATAAAATTATACTAATTTAATATTATTATAAGTTATTAGGACAGGCTTACTATTAGTTATAATAAATTATTAATTATAAATATATAGTCTCTATTAAGTAAAATATTAAGTAAAAATTAAAAGAATAAGTAATAGTAAGCTAAATTAATAATAATATTATATATTAGGTATTTATTATAATTATTAGTAATAATTAATAATTCTCCCCATTTAATAATATTTAGAAAATATATAATTAATATTAATATCTTATTAATAAGGATTAAGGTTAATTATCTTTACTATTATAATATATAATATTATTATTTTAATTCTTTAATCCTTTTATCTTATTATTATATTAGTATTTTATATTCTTAAGAATTAAGGATTAGTAGCGGAGAAATCCTAATATCTTATATTTTATTACCCTTCTTTACTCTCCTTAAATATATATCTCCTATTTATATTATAATATTAATACTAGACTATAAAAGCTATTTACTTATTCTATATAACTCTAGAGATTATTTAGTATATTCTAAAGGATCTAATATTTATTACCTAGTATTAATTAGTAGGGATCTACCTTACTTATTATTAGATCCCTAATATTAATATAACTATCTTCTAATTTAAGTTTATTATCTAATAATAATATATATATATACTTATAATATAAATATAGGGAGATATAAATAGTATTCTCTAGTATATATTTAGGGATAGTAATATTAGGATATAATATATATATAATTAAGTTACCTTATTAGTAGTTAGCCTAAGGATAATTAATAATAATAAATTATTTAAGGGTATCTAATTATCTTCGGATTAATATAATATTTTATATATATTAAGAGATAAAAATAAAAATAAAAATAGTAGTTAATATAAGGAATTAAATTTACGTAATCTAATAGTTATAATAAGTATATATAAAAATTATTATTATATAATTATAAAATAATTAACTTTAGGTATTTAAGATTATATAATATTCTCTTCTCTATAAGAGAGAGATATATATATAGATAAGTGACCTAGTAGTTAAATTTTAATATATATACTTTTAGATATATTAATTAAGATCTCTATTTACTAGTTGAATTATATTAAGTTTATAATTAAATTTATATAAGATATATATAATAAAAGTTATAATAAAAGTTATTAATAAGTTATTAAAGGCTAGAATTATATAAAACTCTAAGTAAATAGAGTAGAGTTACTTAATATTATTATTAATAATAAAATTAAAATTCTTATTAAATTTATAATTAAAGTTATTATAAAGGTTATTCCTAATAAGGATAATTCTTATATAAATTAAATATTATAATTTAAGCTTAATAATAGGATTTTACCTCCTCTTTTTAAGTACTTTCTACCTCCTTCCTTCTTAACCTACCTAATATATATAATATAATACTTCTAATACCTTATCCCTTATAAGCTAATTACCTTTATAATCTTAAATATCTTAAGATATAATATTTATAATATAAGATTAAGCTTAAGTTAATTAAAATCCTTAATTATAATTAAATATAAAAATAGCTTAGGTCTATTATAGGAAAGCTTATATATTAATATACTATTAACTTATCTTAGCTTAAATAATTAAATGGTTATAAAGTTATTAATTTAAAAGATAATCTTATACTTAGATTCCTTATAAAGAAATTAATATATAAGAATATTTATATTAAATATTTATAATTAATAATAAGGTTAAAGAAGGGTAAATAAATATAATTATTATACCTATTTATAAAGGCTAGCTTTTTATATTATTATATTCCTATCCTTTATAAAAAGGTAATATTAAGCTAGTAATAATTAATATTATAAGCTTCTCTTAATATACTTAAGAATAGATAATTAAATTCTAATTAATTAAGTTATAAAGGTTAATAAAGTTAACTTTATATAAAGGATTTTAATAAGTAATTTATTATTAATAGCTTCTTATAATTCTTATTATCTAAGATTATAAGTTATAATTTATTTTACTTAACTTTAATTTATTTAAATATTAATAAAAGTATATTAAGAAGATTTAAATATTATTTATAAATTATTATAAGTTATATTATTAAATTAATATTACTTCTTATAAATAACCTAGAGAATATAAATTAAATAATTTAATATATAACTTCCTTTATTAATAAAATCCTTATTACCTTATAAAAATTAATATTTAAGATATTTACTTTAAAACCTTAGTATTTATCTTTATTAAAGAATATAATTATATTATTAGGTATAGCGTATTTAAGAGTAGTATCCTTAAAGTAAAATTAATATAGATATTAAGTCTTAATATAAAAGTATAATATATAATAGCCTTCTTTAAGATCTTATTATATATTAAAAAGGATTTCATAAGTATATTAAAATTTATAATTTATTATCTTTATACCTTATATCCTAAGACTCCTTATTTAAATTATCTTAAGTTATAATTAATAAAATAGGAAGCTCTTCCCTCTTAAACTCTAATATTAATATAAGGGCTATATATTAATAAAGTTATTAAAATACTTTTCTAATATTATATAAAATAATTATTAAATTATCTTAATCCTATTAATTTATATTTTATAATAATATAATAATATAACTCTTTACTATCTATATATAGTATTAGATAATAAAATTAATAATATCTAAGTTTAAGCTTAGATAAATTATAAACTCTACGGCTTTAAGAAAAAGGGGTTAAATATATTATAATTATAATTAAGTATATAGTAGGACTAAGGTAATTATTAATAATTAAGTATATTCTTATATCTTATAACTTTTTAAATAGTATATAAGTAATTATAACCTACCTTATAAGGGTAAGAAAGGGAAAGTCTTAATCTCTATAATATAAGTATTAAGGCTTAATTATATAAAGATAGTATTAATAAGGTAATATTAAGCTTATTTTATAATACTAATAAATTTAAAATATATTATATTTATAAGCCTAGATTAGATTATATTTAAAGTAGGAGTAATATAAATTAATATAATCTATTTGATAAATATATTAAGAGCTTTAAGGAATATTATTAACTTTATTAAAGGTAGTATCTTAATATATTATCTTTTAAAAATAACTTTATAATAGTATTAAGTATTAAGTAAAATATTAAATATTAAATCTAATTTCTATAACTTTATAATAAGCTATTTTCTATAACCTTAATTTATAAGTGGAGAGTTAAATCTTAAATTCTTTATCTATTATTTTATATTACTTATAAATACTATTATAAATATATATAAAGTCTAGGATATATTATTAATCTTAATACCTAATAGGCCCTTATCTAGTATTATAAGTCTAAATTTAAGGATCTTGATAATATCTTTAAGACTACTCCTATAAGGTCTAAGAGCTAATAAAAGAATATTAATATATTATTTTCTCTACTACTAATTAAGTCCTACTATTATAATATATATACTTATAATTAAATAATATATATTATAATAGAGACTAAATATATTAATAAATATTAATAGGGGAAGATATATAATAAGAGACTTTATAAAGCTTAATAAATAAGACTAATCATAAGTTAAAAGCTCTAATTCCTCCTATAAAGGCGCTAATCATATTAATAACCTTATGTCTATAATATTATTATCTTAGATTATTTATATAATAAATTTACTTTTATATATAATAAGATTTTTAGATTTTACACCTTTATATTTATAGTTAAAGATAGTATTAATTTCTTAATAAAATACTTACTATTAATTAATATACTTAAAGTCTTTCTCTAGTAAAAAGAGCTCTCTAGCTATAAAATATTAAGATATTAAGTACTTATCTAATAATATATTAAAATATAGTAAGGATAGAAGGGGATTTATAATAATAATTATAACTCCCTTATTAATTATATTATTAATATAGTCTTTATTAATTATAAATATATAATTAAAGTAATATTCTAAATTCTAATATTAATATTTAAATTATATATAATAATAATATATATAATTAAAGGGGAGAATAGCCTATTAATATTAATTAATTATATATTCTTTAGAATAAGATTTAATTAACGTTACCTATATTATAAAATAGTAGAATTTACTTAGCTAATTTATAAAATATATGAGGCTAAAATAGATTTTATTATAAAATAATTAAGATAGTAGTATAATCTTAAAGAGGTAGATTAAATTAAAGAAATATATTATTTTAATAATAGGCTTATTAATATTCTTAATACCTTATATAAGGAGTTATTATACTATAATTAAGACCTCTTATTTTTATATTTTTATAACTAATAGCTATTAATATATATACTTTTTAATAATATTAATTAATTTAAGAAGATCTTATAATATCTTAATATTATTTAATAATCTAAAGACCTTTAATAGACTTTAATAATTATATTTACTTATACTTATAACTTAATATCATAAATTAAATATTATAATAAATAGATCTAACTTAATTAAAGTTCTTATATATAAGACTTCTTATAATAGATTTATAGTAGAGGCTTAACGGCTAGGAGGTTATATAATATAAATATTATTATCCTCCTCTTCTTCTTTATTAATAGCTTACTTTAAGGCTAGCTTATTAAAACCTTTTATAAAGTCTATTATAAGTAGCTCTAGATTATTTAGTAATATATCCTCTAATATTAATCAATTATTTAATAATTTAATATTATTAATATTATCTTAATCTTAATCTTAATTAAATTATTAGGCCTAATATTATTAATTAAATTAAATAAATTATTATTAACTTTAATTATATCTTATAATAATTTAATAATCTATATACTTTACTCTAAGATAGAACTTATAATTCTATTATTTATAATAACCTTATTAAGGATTATAAGATATTTATATCAAATTTACTTATTTAAGAAAGCTATAAATTTATCTTTATCTTAATTAATTCCAATAGGATTATCTTTTACTTATACTTTTATAATCCTTATATATTTTTAGTACTTAGCAATATAGAAACTAGGTTATATAATTATTATTTATATAATTAGGATACCTTTTTATTATAAGAAGCCTAGTAAATTATTAATTAGGTAAGATATTATAATAGTATTAAGTTATAAAAGGATAGGGAGCTAGCTATATAATAGTAGGTATATAATATAATATAATAAATTACTTAATATAATAAGCTTAATTAATATCTTATATAGAGATTAAATAAAATTTAAGATCTAATAAAAGTATAAAATCCTAATAAGTTATATTAAATCCTTATTAAGTACCTTTAAGTTATACTATCCTTATTATAAATATTAATTAAATTACTCCTATTACTATTAATATATATATTAATTATAAAGAAAGACCTATTAAGTAATAGAGAAAACTTAACTTATTATTAAAACTACTAATTAATTAGTCTTATATTATTTATATAATTATTTTATTAATAATATTTCTAGGTTATTACTTAATATATTAATTAAATTATTAAAGCTAACTACCTTATTTATTAAATTAACTATTATACTTAATATATATTTAATAAAGCCTAAAAAACTAAAGTAATTATATTATTTATAACTAAGTATAAATAGCTACCTAATATCCTAGAAATAATAATAATTATAATAGTAATAATTAGATCCTTTTACCTTAAGTAAATATATAGCTTAATATAATAGCTTATATAAATAATATATACTACGTAGGATAATATTATAATTTTAGGTATTAGGGATTATATTAGAGATAATATATTATAAAAGTTATAATAGAGAGTATTAGAAGTATATTAAATATAATAATAAATAATCTTAATAATTTTAAGTAGTTAGGGAGTATATATAGATTAGTAGAAAGTAATAGGTTAGATATATTCTATCTTTTAATATATAAAATTCCTAGAAGTAAAAATCTAATATATTATTATAATTATATAATATATATTTTCTTTACTTACTATTAATTCCCTAATTTTTTATCTAATTAATTAATTTAATTAATACTTCTTAATTATTATATATTCTACTTCTTATATATATAAGGATTATTTCTTATAATATTTAATAGTTAGTCTTTAAATTTTTTTTTATAATAATTAGCTCTTAGTCTTAATCTTCATAATCTAAAATAAAAGCCCTTAAAAATATAATAAAACTAATATTTTTTGAAGAATTTTATAAAGGTTATAAAGCCTAATTCCTAAAAGAGCTAACTTATAACAATTCTATCTAATATTAAGCTTATAAGTAATAATAAAGACCTCCCTCTAGCCCTACCTACTAAGAAAAAGAAAATAAGCTATAAAGAATAATAATAATAATAACTCTACTTTTACTTTACTATAAATTAAGGACTTAAAATAAAAGCTATTTACTTCTATAATATTAAGCCTTACCTAATATTTAATTCTCTACTAATTAATATTATAGAGTTATAATATATTAGAAGTAAATAATTTAAATAATATTAAAGAGCTAGATAATATTATAAAGAAAGAATAAATATAATATTAAAAGAATAGTAAGAAAGTTATTACTTATAAATTACTAATATTAAATACTTATAATTTTAATTAATTAAGTAAATTTTCTATAAATATATAAGCTAATTTAAGTAACCTTTAAGATCTTTATTAAGTTTAATATATCTATTATTTTATATTATACCCTAAAGCTCGACTAATCTATATTATTTAAGGTAAAGAAATTATATATTATAAGTAAGAATAGGAGCTATTGAAATCTAAGGTTAATAATTATTATATTAGTTAAAAAACCTAATCTATTAGATACATAAAAGTATATTACCTAGCTTTATAAATTTAAAATTCTAATTAATATATAAGATAATATTAATTAATAAGGCATTTTATAAAGGAGGATATATAAGGATAAATTAAATAATATATTAATCTCTAGATACTAGTTAATCTATTTATAAATAAGTATTTTATAAGTTTATTTAAGTTTATATTTAACTTTATAAAAAACCTCCTTGATATTCTAGAGATAAATTAGATTAATCAATTATAATATAGTTTCTTTAAGAGTTAATAAACTTACCTTAAAGTTTATTAAATATCTTATTATTAACTTTTTAATAGCTATCTTTATTAACTTTACTATTTAATATAAGTTAGCGCTTAACTAAGATAATAATCCCTCTCTACCTTATAACTTATTATATTAATATAAAATACTCCTACGCTAGTTTTATAAGATAAGTAAGTTAGATCGCTTTAATAATTTAAAGGAGAGCGAACTAATAATATAAGAGTTTAAGAATAGAAAGACTATTATAAAAAAAATATTATTATTCTACTAAATAATAATAAGGGTTATATATTTTATAATAGTAATATTAAGAGTCCTACTCTAATACTAAGGCGTTAATTTACTAGGTTCTTTACTTTTATTATAATATATAATATAAAGAATATTAGAGCTCTCTCTAACTAAGCGATAATAATAACTTATAAGAGTAGGACTAGGACTTTAGCTTTGATAGCTTTATAATAGGCGTATTAAGTAATACCGCTTATAATATATATAGTATATAATATAATATAACTAGTATAACTTTACTTTTATAAAAACTTGTATAGTAAGTAATAGTATTTAAATAATTTGTAATACCTCCTTACCTTCTTTATTTTAAATAGATAAGACTACTAGTTATTATAATAAGGTATACTATTAAGTTAATATAATATTATTATAGTTAGTACGCTACTACTAATTATCGAGTTATATAATTATTAATAGATATCTAATAGTAAAGGATATAGTATTAAATAATAATAATAAGAGCCTTAATATAATAGGCTAGTATAGAGAAGTATAGAGATTTTCATACTATAAATATTAAATATTAAATTTATAATAGTAAAGTATACTTATAGTATATATATTATAATGATATATTAATATAATAACTTAAAAGGTATAAATAATCTATCTAATATATTAATAGACTATTAATAGACTATTAATATTAATAATTAATAGATAGGCTATTTTAAATTAACTATTAGATAATAAGTAATTAATATTAATTATTTATAAATAAGTAATTTTATTAAACTTGATTTTATTATATAATTAATTATTAATAAAAAGCTAGAAATATTTCAAGTATCATAGAAGTTTTATTAGGCTTAACAGCTTGATACCTAATAATCAATATATTATTCAGCGTTATAAGAGGCCTCCTAAGGTATCTACTCTTATATTAATATTTATTAAAGTAATTAAATAGGTTAAATAGGTTAAAGTTAATACTTTATTTACTCTTATAGTAATATCTATTAAAGTAATTAAATAGGTTAAAGCTAATATTTAACTATATCTTAAAATAGTATCTATTAAAGTAATTAAATAGGTTAAAGCTAATATTTAACTATATCTTAAAATAGTATCTATTAAAGTAATTAAAATAGTTAAAGTTAATATTTTATCTACTCTTATAATAATATCTATTAAAGTAATTAAATAGGTTAAAGTTAATATTTAATTAAATCCTAAAATAGTATTTATTAAAGTAATTAGAGAGGTTAAAGTAAAGATTTAACTTAATCTTATAAAGTATACAAAGATTAATTATCTAAATATAAGTAAATTAGATATCATAATTAATTTAATAAAGGATATTAAATTAGAGATTAAATCTTTAATCTTATCCTTAAATATAATTATATTACTCTTAAAATTAAAGGCGGGGTTTATTAAGTTAATAGTAATATATAAATAAAAGGTTATTAAGTAAAAGGTAGCTAGCGGTATTATTATAAAATAAGATATTATAAATATAAAAGAAGGTAGTATAAAGGCTATTATAAATAAGGAATAACTTATAAATAACTTAAAGAGTAAGATAAGGGAAAAAATAATAAATATATAATTAACTATAATAACTAAATACTTATATTAAAAGGATAGGAGGTAAAAGGACTATATAATTTTATTTTATTTTAATTATAATATATATTATTAACCTAAGGAGTTTATAAGATTATTTAGATATTTGATAGACTTCTACCTATTTTAAATATTAGGGATATTTATTATCTTTAAGATAAAGGTATTCTAGAATAGTAGATACCTTATAAATAATATAGGATTTAGGAAGGTAATAATCCTAGCTACCCTATATAAGATTATTAGCTAATAAGGACTATAAATTATATAAGCTATTAGGATAATAATTTTAAACTAAATACTTATATTAATTATTAATAATATTATAAAAGCTAGGAGTAAAAGGAGATTTAATTTATACCTTTTAAAGAGAATATTATATTATCCTTAGCTAGCTAATACTAGAATATCTTAAAAGCTAAAATTAAGTTATAGCTTTAACCTTATACTTATACCTCTAGCTTTACTAGCTTATTAATTATATTATACTAAGGGTTTCCTAGATATAAAGAATTAGGATTATAATTAGATAATAATATATATATATAATAATATAAAATTAAGAACCTATATAATAAAATTAATTAATAATAACTATCCTTATTTATAAAAGTTAGAGAGTTATTCCTACTTAAATAGAATAAATAACTAGTTAAATCTAATTTATTATATAATCATAACCTCTTATAAGGGGTAGGTAAATAAGGTAATTAGGGAATATATTTTATTAATATTAAAGAAGGATAGATAGCTAGTAATCCTAGCTTACTAAAAATAATAAGATATAAGATAGGGCCGTATTATAATAGATAAAATATATAATAAATATAATAATAGTAGTAAGATAATTTCTAGAATTTAGTTAATAAATAGTAATATATTAGGTTAAATACCTTAGAAACTCTTTATTATTAGAACTCCATTTAAAACGAGCCTTATATATATAATAGGCTAGATAGGTATACTTTAAGATATACTTAATAAGTAGATTTTATACTCTCTAATAATAAATTATCCTTATATAAATAACCTGTATTAAAACCTATTATATTATATAAAGATGATATTTATTACTCTTAATAAAAAAAAATACTTATTAAAGTATATAAGTTTAAAGAGTTAGATTAGAAGGTATATAATAAGTATAAAAAGAGTATAATTATTATTATTAAAATATTATAAGTATATTATACCTTAAACTATATATTCTAGGGATATTTACTAGTAGACTTTAAACTTAACTTCTACTTTAACTACCTCTTAATATACCTAAGATAATCTATAATTATATTAGAAAAGGAGTTTAAGGGAGTAACCTTAATAATTTAAAAAAGCTATTATAATAATCTTATTTATTATAAAAATAAGGAGACTTTAATTATATTAATTATAGTAATTAAAACGTCGCTAATAGTTATATATTAGGCTAGAATTCTATTATTACTCTCTAAATTAATTATATATAAGGTTACTAAGGAGCTTAAGTATACGCTAAAGGAAATACTAGATAAAGGGTAGCTTAAGATAATACCTAGGAAGCTTTATAAATTAATAAGGATTAACTTACCTTATAAGAGGGAAATTAATTAGATTACTAAGGAGGTAAATTACCTTAAGATATAAATATTATATATTTACTTAAATAATATATAAGGATTAAAAGAAAAGTTTATAATCTTAATTATAAGGCTTATATTAGCTCTTATTATTTATTAGGTATATATTCTTAATAGGCTTACTACTCTATTAATTAAGAATTACCTTAGGGGAAAAGTATTAATATATATATAAGTAATCCGCCTTATATAGAAAAAACCTATTACTTTAATCTATATAACCTAAATTAAATTTAAGGTTAATAAGATTATTAATCTCTTTTAAGAAGGTAAAGGTATACCTAGGAGTTTATATTTAAATAAAGTATCCTAAATTATTATTAAATCTAATAAACTCCTAGTTAAAGGATATATATATATTGATTAATTGATTGATTTATACGCCTATTCTAGTATCTATTTGTGCTAATAAGGGAGATCTATGATAATATTCTTAATAATAGCATGTGGATTTAACTACTAAAGCGTACTATATACCACCGTAGAAGAAACTATAGGAGGAGGGTAATCTACCTCCCTAGATAAAAACTCCCGCTTATCTATAATAATTAATAATATATATAAACCCGGACGTACTAGGCTTTTAATACTACTAGGATCTCTTATCTATAATATTACTCTTTAATTAATATTATATATTTATAATAGTTATTTAATATAATTAATATTATATATTTATAATAGTTATTTAATATAATTAATTAATATCTCTCTTAAACCTTTATTCTCCTCTATATCCTTTTTATTATATATGTACTACTGGTAGCTAATAATAATATATACTATACGTATATTCCCTGTATCCCTTTTCTTTCTCTTATAAGTAGCTAGAGCTAATAGCTAAAGCCTTCTATACTACTATAATTTAATTAATAATAAATTAAGATTAATTTAATAGGACTAGTTAGATAGTTAATATCTTATTAAAGGGAGGGAGGGAGGTAATTAACCGAACCTAAGGTAGGTTAATAATATAAAATAATATAAGGATAAGGCGGCCTTAATATTAATTTTTTTTAGATAAACTAGTAGGATTATAGTATTAATAATACTCTTTACTAATATAATATAATATAATATTAATTATTACTTAATACTATAGTTATATTAATATAAATTATAGATAGATATTATATATACCTATTAATAGGCTATAAGCTATATTTATTATAAGAGCGCGTTTAGACCTAAATTAATACTATATATTTAAATATATATATATGTTACTAATGCATCTATAATAGAGCTTTATCACTATCGCTTATAAGGTCTATATTAGTAAGAGGTAGAGATATTAATAAATAAGTATCTAGGTAGGAAGTCTATATACCTAGGTTAGAGTATATAGGTAACTACTTCTATATACTCCCTACGCGAAGCTAGGGGTATAACTTCTAGCTCCGCTAAATTAATATAATATTATTATTATATCTTCTAACTCTTCCCCTAATAATCCCTTAACGTCGCTATAATATTATAGTTCTAGAGGCTAACTAGTAGGCGCGTAAAAACTCTATATTAGATAGAATTCATAAATACTCTACGACTATAATATACCCTGACTCTATTCCAGCTACTAAGGATTAATGTATAAGGTTGGAATCCCGCTTATTTAGGTCCTTACCCTGATTTCTACCCCTTCTATTATGTTACCGTTCGCTCTTAGCTTAGGTCTATTTATTAGTAGGGGGGCTTTATACTTCCGGCGGAGGTAGACTATTAATATTTAAGTTAATCCCTATTTACTCCTTAAGTATATCTCTTAAGTAGATCTAGGTATTATTATTACTTTAACTTACTCTCTACTCCGCTATAGGCTCTATTTAAGTAGATTATTCCCTTATCTTAATATATTAATACGCGTATACTATCCTTTTAAGCTAAATAGATAGTCTCTATAGTAGCTACTAATAAATATTATATCTTATAAGGTTAAGACTCCTACTTTATATTACTATTAAAGGTCTCCCTTATTTAAGCTATTTATATCTTATAAGGACTATTAATATTAAGCCCCTAGCTAGGTAATATAATATAGTATTTCTACCTTATTAATTAAGGAATATTATATTAGGTATTTAATTATACTTATATTAAAACCTACTATTCCGCTCCTAGTTAATAACTACGCGGGGGGACTTAAACTCCTAGGAGGTATAAGAGTTAATATTAATAAGTTCCTTATACCTAATAATCTATAAATCCTAAGGATATCCTATCTAATAATTAGTAGTCTAATATTTCTATTAATTAAGACTAGCTTTAGCTTATATTAATAACGCGTAGTAGCTACTAGTTAAATAGTTCTTATAAGCGATTTCCCTTATAGATATTAGGCGTAACTTAATATATCTTAGGCCTTAGACCTAGTCCTAGCCCGTTCCCTACTAGGGGGTACTTATATAAGGAGATATAAGGATACTTATATCTATTCTCCTATCTACTCTTAACTAATAATTATATAAGGGGACTTAAACCCCTAAGAGGTAGAGAACGCGTCTTAATAAGTTATCTTATATTAGCCTATATTAATAATATAGCCCTAGTATCTCTTTTCCCTTAATTAAATAATATATTAATTTATAATCCTAGCCTCTAGCTAATAATTATATAAGGGGACTTAAATCCTTAAAGGTATAAATTATATTAATAGCGTTAGCTAAGTCTTCCTACTATTAGGCTTACTCTCCTAAGACGCGTTAGCTTATCTTATTATATACTTTACCCGCGCTCCCCTAGTAAGGACTCGTCGTCACCATAGTAAGGATGATAGATAGAGCGTAAGGAGGATAACAGATAGAGTATAAGGAGGACGATAGATGGAGCGTAAGGAGGATGATAGATAGAGCGTGAGGAGGATGATGGATAGAGCGTAAGGAGGATAATAGATAGAGCGTCGGATATATATATATAATAATAAGATATCTCAATATCTTTAACTTTAAATAATTATTAGTAAATAAATTATAAGGTATTACACGGATTAATTGAATTAATTAAGAAGAGATTATAAAATTAATTAAATTTATAAATAAGTTATCCTAATTAAATATAACTATTTATAATAAATAAGGGGCTTAATATAAGATATATAAAATAATAGATATATTAATAGATTTAATAGATAGTACGCGTAGCGCTTTAAAGGAAGATATATATATAAATAAGATCCTTAATAAGTATAATAACTTACTTAATAAGAATAGTAAGATTGTTAATATATAAAGTATAATACAGAGATAGTATACCCCTAGGGATATCTATTAGGATATTAGGTTAATTATAAGTTATATAAAGTTAAGTTAACTGTAATATAAGTAAAAAAGGATTAACTAAATATAAAAGATAATAATATAATTATTTAGAGATAATTACTTAATATTATAATTATTACTAAGTTTATTTAATATTATAATTATTATTATATTAATTATATAATATAACGATTATAATATTTATTAAATATAATATTAAATACCTACCTTATAAAACGCTTTAATTATATAAACAAATAAAAATAAGATAAATTAATAGTAAAAGGATTAATATCTTCTTACTTAAATACAAATATCTAATACTTATAAAGTTAATTATCTATTTTTTCCCCTCTACTTTATAATCTATATATACTATTACTTATCTACTCCCTCCTTAGTCCCTACTTCCTAATCTAGTTATTAATTTAAATATAGAGAAAGTATAACTAGCCCTTTTATAAAGGTTAGAAGCTAGTAGATTAGAATATAAAAATATATATTAATATAATAGTATTAATAATTAAGGTAATAAATAGATACCTCTTATTATTTAAGTATAAAAGGACTTAAAATACTTTTAACTTATAAAAGTATAAAGTATCTACTTAAATACTTATAATAATAAAATTTATAAACTTAGTACTACTAGACTATCTAATAAATTTATAAGGATTTTAGATAAATTATTAGACTACTTCCTTAAAGTAATATAAAATAGTTAATTAGATCTTTAGGATAAGCTTAAGAAGAGTAAGCTAAAAGAATTCCTTCTTTAATATAATTAAATTAATAGTCTATTTAAAATCCTTTAATAATTAATATATAATCTCTTAAGATAATAGACTAAGCTTCTTAAACTTTCTTAGGAAGATTTAAAATAATAGATATAAACTTATTAAAATTATATTATTTAGAAATATAATTCTTAAGTATATATAGTCCTTTATTATAAGGATAATTAAGATTAAAAGAAAGATAGATATCTTACTTACTTTAATAACTTATAATTAATAATCTTTTAACCTAGCTTATTCCTTACTTATATATCACGAATTACTCTTACTTTACTAAGCCTTACTAAGATATTATCTTGGTAAGATCCTTAATAGGCTTTCTATCTTATAGATAGATAGAATAATTAATTAATATACCTCTAAATAATACTATACCTAATAAATACATCGGCAATCTCGCGCAGCCGCATATTACAAAAATTTGCGCATTATACGCAAATATCTGTTTAGCTTATGTATTAGCCCCTGAGATTATGAAATATTTCAGGTTACTAAATACGTATTTAGTAACCTAAAATATTTCAGATAAGTCTGTATAAGCTATCCTATATAGTAGGACTAGTACTACCTAATAGTAGGGTTTATTAGGAATATAATACGGGGCTAGACTAAGGCGGTATCTTACACGTATATAAATCATGTGAATCGACTATATTTAAAACCTATATTACGCTAGCGTAGACGACGTAGTCTATATAGCCTTACCGAGCTTCCTAGCGCTAGTAGAAAATCACGGATTTAAGGCCTTAAATCCGGATTTTCTATATTTAGGATTTTTAGGCTAAAATAAAATTTTATGAAAATTCTCTTGTTTTTTTCATTATTTTGCCTGAAAAATGCGTATTTAGCGGGATTAGCACATTTCCATTTTTCATACAGGTTCCCAAGTTACCGATATAGTAGTAATACTAATTATTATTATTAAATATTATACCCTGTTTATAAGTACTAAGATTATATACTAGCTTACTAATATTATTAGTAAAGTATTAGCTGAAGTCCTTAGTACTAGAAATACTAATAGTCCTCCGCTTCCGCTTCTATATTACCTTGTTAGATAGGACGTTATATTATCTGGTATAATAAGGCCCTTTATATAGCCTCTTTATTAAGTCTGCCTTATTATTATTACTATTATCCTAATAGTACCCTTAACGTTTTTCTACTTACTAAGAAAAATTGCCGGAGAAGGTAGGTATACCTATATACCGCTTTCCCTAATATTATCTATCTAAGACCTTATTAATTTAATTTATATTCCTTTATAATACCTTTTAAATATATATTAAAGTAGTTCTTTATTATTTTAAGAATTATCTATTTTAATTACTCTATCTTATAAATAATTTTAAAAGACTATTATTATTTTAGCTCCCCTTATTATATAAGAGATTATTATCTTAGCCTTTTAACTATTTAATTTTATTACTTTTAAGTATACCTATATTAACTTTATTAATAAACTTAATTAATATCTTATTATCCTTATTATATAAAAGAACTTTAAGCCTTCTAAATTACCTAAGACTATTAATTCTTATAATAAGGAATATAATTAATACTCTTAATTTAATTTTATAAAGTTTATTAACTTTATAAATCTTAAACCTGTTTATCCTTTAAATTAAATAATTAATTACTTTTTACTTTATATAATAATCCTTAAATTTTAATAATACCTATAAGTTTAGAACTTTTAATAATATCTCTAGGAACCTATTATACCTTTAAAATAAATCCCTTAGGTATAATATCTTTAAGATTATTAGGTACCTTAAGAATAATTATATTAGGATTTATAATTATAAATAATAATATTATAACTTAAGTATCTTTTATAAAAGAAGTAATTTATAGTTATCCTATTAATCTTAAAAATATTAGTCCTAGTAATATATTAATTAATAAATCTAATATATAAGTAATTATTAATATTATAATTATTTAATATATATAAGAGAACCCGCCTTAGCTTAATACTATTAGCGCCTAAGGTCCTTAAGGACTTCTAGGAGTTAATAGTATTAATAATAGTAATAGTAATAGAAGTACCTCTACCTCTTTAAAGGCTAAGGATATTAAATACTTCTTTCTAGATATTAAAAGTAAAGGCGTAATTATTACCTAAGGATATTACTCCTTTTATAAAGATATTTATAAATTTATTAATTAAGTTTAAGATTTTATTAGTATTAAAGGTAAAAATAAGGTCTTTAATATCTTACTATCTTACTTTTATAATAAGGTATATAAATAATACTTTATAAAGCTATTAATATTAGAAAAGGAGCTTTTTAAAATTATTTTATTAAAGTTATAAATAGATACCTTAATAAATTATTTTAAAAAGAAGATAATTATAATACTTTAAAGATTATAAACTAAAAAATTTATTATAAAAGATATAAAGACTAATAAATCTCTTTATACTTATATTTAAAGTATTTTATATTATATTGAAATTATAAATCTTAATAAGATATAAAATTAATTATCTATTATATAAAATAATTTATTAATTAAGTTTTATTAATATATCTTATAATTAATAGTATTTATAACGCTATTATAATTCCTTAAGTAATTAAATAATGAATCTAAGATTTAATATAAACTTATAAATAAGAATTATAAGTAATTTTAAAAGGTAGTAAAGTTTAATTAATATTAAAATAATTCTTATTAATAAGATAACCTTTTTAAGCTATTATTTCCCTATTAATAATATATCTAAAGATAATATTAAGGATATACTCCTAAGCTATATAATAATTATAATTATAGGAATAATAATATTAATAGATAATCTAATTCTTAAGACGCGTAATAAAATCCTCCCTTACCTCTACCTTATTAATATTTATAAATTATAGATAGAAAAGGTAACTAAAATCTATTAAGTTTAATATTATTAAATTAGATAAATTAGATAAATTATAATAATAGTAATACTAATGATTATAGTAGCTATAAAAGGCTTATAAACTAAGGAAAAGGCTTTTAATTACGCTACTCCTAGGGTATTACCTACTAAGTTATTAAGGAAGGTACCTCCTAGGTAAATAATACTATTAAGTCTTTATATTTTATAGAAGATATCTAAGATAATAGCTAACTTAATAAGAATATAGAAGAATTAAGTAATTATTATATTAATAAGGACCTTAATTATTATAAGCCTTAATAAGATTATAAGGTAGAAGATTATTTTAATAGTATCTCTACCTTATTAATATTAATACTAGAGTATAGATATTAGTATTATTACTAGATATTCCTTTCTAAAAACTAATTATACTAATATCGAAATAATTTTAGAAAAGGATATTATACCTTATTATTTATCTACCTAGGTAATTTACCTTATAATAGTAAGGTATTTCTAGTTTTTAATATCTTATTTATATTAGGTATTAATAAACTTATTAAGTTATCTGTTAATGTATTTAAAGAAATTAATACTAGCTATACCTTTTAGGGATACTATTGTATAATAGCTAAGGTAAGACTTACCTTAAATAATTTTAATAAAGACTATTACCTTAATTTAAGTTATAATATCTCCCTTATTAATTATATATACCTTATAAAGTTAGCGCCTAATATACTAATCTATTATATAATAAGCCTAATTAGTATACGTAGTATTAGTTCTAATAAATATATTATATTAAGGTATATTATTATCTCCTTATATTATTATAATATAAAAGATAATAAGGAAGTTATTATTATAATAATATTAAGAGAAGTATATATTATTAATAACTTTAAGGTAAATATACTTATTAATAATAATATCTTAATCTTTAAGAATATAAATATACTTATATCCTAATTAAGGGCCTTAATTAATAATTATAAGGTCTCTATTCTAATTAAATTAAGGCCTTATAAGAAGGTAATTAAATATCTAATATATATAAAATAAATTATAATTATTTTATTATATTCTTAAATATAAATTCTTCTTTATTATACTTCTTTATTAGATTATAATTTCTTCTTCAAGCCTAATAATTATTAGGTACTATCTCTATATATTTATTTAATAAATATATCTCTATCTATTATCTTAGCTAAGAATAATATTAATAATACTATTATTATCCCTAAGAACTATTATTTAGGAATAGTATAAGAGTTAGAATTTAATAATTATTATTATATTATAATAAGTATTATATATATAATTAAGTTAATTATAAGATATCTTATAGAGGAGTATTATATAAGTTAAATTAAGCGTATATTTAATAAGGTAATAATTACCTTTATAATTACCTTATTTATAATATCTATATTATAGGTAATAAGGCCCTTATTACCTATTAATATATTAGTATCTACTACCTCTATAAATATTATTATACTTAATAAAGCTACTATTTTTAATAGTTACCTTAAGATTATAAAAGTTATTAATAAATTCTTAAAGTTATAAGAAGAAGGTAGTTTTATAGATATCTTATAAGATAAATATATATATATATTATTAAAGTTTAATTAAGAGTCCTAGGTTTTAAAGATAATATGTATATACCTATTAAGTAATAAATTTAAGGTAGTTATTAATTAAACCTTTAATAAGCTTTATAAATAAGGTAGGCTATTATAGATAATAGAATCTATTCCCTTTAATTTCTTTATTTTTATTATTTAAAAGACTATACCTAATAGTAAGTAAAAAGGTTATATAACTATTATATATATAATCTTAATATTATTATTCAGATAGATATTTATACTCTACCTCTATAATTAGATATGATAGCTTATATTAAGGGATATTAATATATTAATATTATAAACCCTGTAAGCTTTTTCTATTATTAGAGAATTTATCTTAATAATTATTATAAGCTTATTATTATTAACTATTATAGGTAAGAGTCTTTTAATATTATTATTACAAGTTATAAGAATTTATTTATTTATATATAAAGGTAGATTAATAAGCTTTTATATATCTATTAAACTTTTATTAAGGTATATATAAATATTATTATTATTTATTTTAAAATTTTAAAAGAGTATATAAGGTAGCTTTATTAAGTCTTTACCTTATTAGAAAAGTATAATATTTTAATAAATTTAATTAAGGTATTTCTTAGTTATCTATTTATTTAATTGTTTAATTATTTAATTAGAAAGTTAATTTCTTTAATTTATTAATTATTATTAATAAGTTATTAGTTATATTAAGGCTCTTATTCCTTAAGTTATTATCCTAGCTTAAGATATACCTTAATATAATAAGTTAATTATAAGGTTATATAGCCTATTATATTACTATGTTTAAGCTATTATAAGATAGGAAAATGTTAATATTTATTTTATTACTTAAATTAAGATATTAATAAAAGAACTTTATAAAGAGAAAAGAACTTATAAATTTATTAAATTTAAAACTTACTTTATTTAAAGCCTTATAAAAAGCCTTATTATCCTTTATATTCTTAATATATTTTAATAATAAGATTATCCTCTTTATAAATCTTAATATTAATAAGGTTTTTAATTTCAATTTTATAATCTATTATATAAATAGTATTATTAATAGTAATTATCTTATTTATTCTTAGGTTTATTTAATATTATTCTTAAGCTACCTCTTAAAGGATATTAAAACTTATTATTAATTAATTAAATTAGAGTTTATAAGTATTATATAAGTCCTTTATAAGATTAAGTATATAATAGAGTTAATATTAAAGATAGTTATATATATAAATTATAATATTACTTTAAGTATTATAAAGTAGATTATTATATTTATATTATTTATTATAAAACTTAATTCATATCTTATTTAAATATTTAAATATATCTAATAATTTAATAATATTAAGTTTTATTATAAGCCTAGTAAGTAATATATTATATTAGATACTTTATTACACTTATATATTATAACCCTTAAACTTTACTTTAATAAAAAGGGTAAACTTAATACTTTATAAGGATTAATTTATATAATAACTTAATTAATTAAGCTAAGCCTTAATTTAAAGAAATAAATAATAGAAGGTTATAAAGTAGATATTTTATAAAAGAAGGTTATTAAGGTCTTTAATATTAATAACTACCTTATTATTAAGGATATAATAATACTTCCTTTTTATTAAGTAAATAATTTAATATAAAAGGTAAAATAGGTAATTAATAATTATACTTTTTAACTTAATAAACTTTATATATTAAATATTTATATTAAGATATTTTTTAATATTTTTTATATCATATAATATACTAGATTTATAAAGTATTATAAAATCCCTTTAAAATAATAGTATATTTATAGCTTATCTTATTAATTATAAGAGTTTCTTAAGTATTATTTATAATATTAATTATATTAGATTCCTAGGTATATACCTTATAAATCTTTATGATTTATTATATTACCTCTTATCCTATTTTATATATTAATAATTAATTTTATTCTTACTTTATTAATCTTTATAAAGGGATATAATATAATTTTTATAATTATTAATAAATTCTCGCGTAAAATTACTTTAATATTAAGTAAAATAACCCTTTTTACCTTAAATTAGGTTAATCAATTATTACGCTGCCTTTAAAAGATTAATTAAGGTCTTCTTAAAATAATTATTTTAGATTATAATAGAAATTCCTTAATAAGTTATAAAGGTTTTTATTTAATAGACTTAATATTTATTTATTATATTTAATAACTTATTATCCTTAAACTAATAAATTAAGTAAATATATAAATTAGACTATTAAAATTACCTTATAATTTTGAATATTAACTTTTAATAATATTATTATATAATCCTTAACTATTTCAATTATATAAGCTAGTTATAATAACTTATTATTATTATTAATTAATTAGATACTTAATAAAGTTATTTATAAGTTTTCCCTTAACTAGCTACTGAACCTTACCGCGTATAAGAAATAAATACTCCTTAAGGATATAATGTAATTATAAGTATTTACTATTATTACCTTTAAGTGAATAAACTCTGAATTTTATTATAATAAATATTATTAACCCTAATACTTTTAAGTTAATAATAAAATTAGATTATATTTTTATTATAAGTATAATATACCTATTATGATATTAATAGGTAAAAGATATATATAATAATTTATTAAACCTTTTAAGGTCCTTAAGTAGGTTAGATGTCTTACCTACTACCTTAATATCTTATAATATTAGTAGATATATAATATCTTTATAATAACCTAATTAGAGCTATTATTATTAAGGCCTAATTTATATTATTAGTTATAACTTAAAGAGCCTCTATCTATATATATAAAAGGTAATATTAATAAATTTAAGTCTTATAAACTTAATAAGTACCTTATTTAAAAGGGATATAGACTTATAATAGAATACCTTATAAGGTATAAGGGTTATAAAGTATAATATAATTAATAGATAAATATTAAGGAGTTATAAAATATCATAGATTTAATAGATAATTATAAGAAGGTAAAAGGAAGGCCTTAAGGTAGATAACTACCTAGCGTTTAGATTACTAATATCTAGACTACCTTTAATAATATTTTACTTACTTACTATTACTATTAGTTAATGAGGGCGTTAATGTCTTCTTTTACTATTAGTATATTATTATGAATTACTCTTACTTTACTAAGCCTTATTAAGATATTATCTTGGTAAGATGCCTTAATAGGCTTTCTATCTTATAGATAGATAGAAGAATCAATCAATGCACCTCTGAATAATACTGTACCTGACATTATAAGTAAATTTATATTAAGAGTCTTCCCTTCTTTTATTAAAAATATAGATTCAATTTATATTTAGATTATAAAAAGCGGATTTTAAATTTATACTAGGATTAAGCTAGCTTTTCCTAATAATTTTAAGGGATTAATAATTTTAAATAGTAAAATATCTACTACCTTATCTTACTTGATACTCTTATAATAAAAAGTATAAACTTAATCTCTTATAATAAGTTATTTATATTTATTATAAGCTAACTTTTTATAATTATTTATAGTACTTTCCACCTCTATTAAGTTTATAACTTTATTATTATAGGTATTTAATTAAGACTACTCTTAATAATTTAATTAAGTACTACTTTAATTTAAATTATTATTAATTAAAAGCCTTCGCGTCTTCCTAATATTATTTATATAGACTAAGACTAGCCTAGTTATATTAAGTAAGAGTACTATTTAATATAAGATTAAATTATTATTACGCTTATATTAATATTATAAGAAGTAAAAAAGAGAAGTACTTATATAGGAATTAACCCTAATTAATTAGGGCTTATTTAAGGTTTTTAAAGATATAGATTTTTAATATTCTAGCTTAGGTAATATAATAAAATTATATTATTCCTAAGTAGTAGGCTACCTTATAGAATTCTAATATTTTTATTATTACTAGTCTATTAATAATAGAGTTAGGACGTGACTTACTACTACGTTATAAGACCTATAGATTTCTTACTATATAATAAGGCCTTAATTAGATATATATATAAAAATACTAATAATTATTAAATTCTACTGGAAATAATTTAAAAGTACGTGGAAGTAGTATCAATTTATATAATATCATTTATATAAACCTATATACTTAAGCGCATTAATATAAATTACTTAATAGATTATATATATATATAGATAACCTATGCGACTATTACTAAGAAATCCTATAAAAGGGTTTATTAAACATCTATAATATATAATATATAATATAGTATAAATTATATATATATATATAAATAATCTATGCGAAGAAACTATATAAAAGGGTTTATTAAACGTGCTTATTACGTAATAAATAACTTAGATATATATAAAGGTGTAATAAACCCGCCTGGAGCGGAAAATACAGGATGATACGGATAGTACAGATCCAAATATTTAGTACAGCTCGCCAGTTTACTAATGAAGGCTAAATAGTTATTAGTATATATAGCCTTAATATTATTATATAAATAGATATCTACGCTCTACCTTTATAATTAAATATGATAGCTTATATTAAGGGATATTAATATATTAATATATTAATATAATAAATATAATAAGCTTTTTCTATTATTAGAGGGTTTACCCTAATAACTACTATAAACTTACTATTATTAACTATTAAGGATAAGAATCTTTTTACGTAGCTATTATAACTTATAAGAATTCGCTAGCCTATATATAAAGGTAATTTAATAGGCTCTTATATACCTATTAAATCTTCTTTAAGGTATATATAAATAATATTATTATCTATTTTAAAACCTTAAAAAGGTATATATAATACTTTTATTAAGTCTTTACTTTAATAGAAAAATATAATATCTTAATAAATTTAATTAAGGTATTTCTTAATTATCCCTTTATTTAATTAGAAAGTTAATTCCTTTAATTTATTAATTATTATAAATAAGTTATTAATTATATTAAGGCTCTTATTCCTTAAATTATTATCTTAACTTAAAATATACCTTAATATAATAGGTTAATTATATAACTTATTATACTACTATCTCTAAGCCTTTATAAGATAAGAAGATATTAATACTTATTTTATTACCTAAGTCTAAATATTAATAGAGAAATATTATAAAGAGAAAGGAATTAATAAATCTATTAAATTTAAAAATTACTTTATAAAAAGCTTTATAAAAAGCTTTATAATCCTTTATATTCCTAATATATTTTAATAATAAGATTATCCTTTTGTTGAATCTTAATATTAATAAAAGTCTTTAATTTTAATATTATAATTTATTATATAAGTAGTACTATTAATAATAATTACTTTATTTATTCTTAAGTCTACTTAATACTATTTTTAAGTTACCTCTTAAAGGATATTAAAACTTATTATTAATTAATTAAGTTAAAGCTTATAAGTATTATATAAATCCTAGGTAAAATTAAATATATAATAGAATTAACCCTAAAAATAGTTATATATATAAATTATAATATTACTTTAAATATAATAAAGTAGACTATTATAACTATATTATTTATTATAAAGCTTAATTTATATCTTATTTAAATATTTAAATATATATAATATTTTAATAATATTAAGTTCTATTATAAGCCTAGTAACTAGTATATTATACTAGACGCTCTATTATACTTATATATTACTACTCTTAAAATTTATATTAATAAAGAAGGTAAGCTTAATACTTTATAAGGATATACTTATATAATAATATACTTTATTAAGTTAAGCCCTAATTTAAAGAAGTAAATAATAAAAGGTTATTAGGTAGATACCTTATAATAAAAAGTTATTAAGGATATAATTATACCTCCTTTTTATTAAGTAAATAACCTTATATAAAAAATTAAGTAAATAATAAGAGATTATACTTTCTAGCTTAATAAGTTATATATTTTAAATACTTATATTAAGATATTTTTTAATATTATTTATATTATAAAGTATATTAGATTTATAAAGTATTATAAAATCCTTTTAAGATAATAATATATTTATAACCTATTTTATTAATTATAAGAGTTTTTTTTAATATTATTTATAATATTAATTATATGAGATTCCTAGGTATATACCTTATAAGTCCTTATAACCTATTATATTACCTCCTATCCTATTTTATATATTAATATTTAATTTTATTCTTACCTTATCAATCTTTATAAAGGGATATAATATAATCCTTATAATTATTAATAAATTCTTATATAAAGTTACCTTAATATTAAGTAAGAAGACTTTCTCTATTTTAAATAAAATTAATTAATTATTATACCGCCTTCAAAAAATTAATTAGGATCTTAAGTAGAAAGTTCTTTAATAAGTTATAAAAGTCTTTATTTAATGAACTTAATATTAACTTATTATATTTTATAACCTATTATCCTTAAACTAATAAATTAAGTAAATATATAAATTAAATTTTTAAAATTACCTTATAATTTTTAAATAATAATACTTAATAATCTTATTATATAGCTATTAATTATTCTAATTATATAGGCTATTTATAATAACTTATTATTATTATTAACTAATTAGACGCTTAATAAAGTTGTTTATAAATTTTCTCTTAACTAGCCACTTAACCTTATTATATATAAGAAATAGATGCTTCCTAAGGATATAATATAATTATAAGTATTTAACGCTATTACCTTTAAGTAAATAAACTTTAAATTTTATTATAATAGATATTATTAGCCCTAATACTTTTAAGTTAATAATAAAATTAATAGGTAAGAAATATACTTAATAATTTATTAAACCCTTAAAGATCTTTAAATAAGTTAAATATTTTATCTACTACCTTAATATCTTATAATATTAGTAAATATACAATATTTTTATAATAGCCTAATTAGAGCTATTATTATTAGGTCTTAATCCTTATTATTATCTACGGCCTAAAGAGCCCCTATTAGTATATATAAAAGGTAATACTAATAAGTTTAAGTCTTATAAACTTAATAAGATACTTAATAAGCGCCTTATTTAAAAGGGACGTAGCCTTACTATAGAGTACCTTATAAGATAGAAAGGATATAAATTATAATATAATTAATAGATAAATATTAAGGAGTTATAAAATACTATAGATTTAGTAAATAACTATAAGAAGGTAAGTGGAAGGCCTTAAGGTAGATAGTTATACAGACTACCTAACTAGGAGTATTAATAAGGACGTCGACGTCTTTTTTTGCTACTAGTATATTGTCACGAATTGCTCTTACTTTGCTAAGCCTTACTAAGGAATTATCTTAGTAATACCTTAATAGCTTTCTATCTCCTAGATAGATAGAAGGATTAATTAATACACCTCTAAATAATACTACCTACGATAGTCTTTATTAAACTAGGTAAAAATATTTGCAGTATTAAAGATTAAATAAATACTATTATTATTACCTTATTTAAAAGGGATTAAGGAATACTTTAAATATTTGTTAATGATTAAGATATAAGATTTATATTAGACTTCTAGAAAATAATCTTTATAAAGTTAAGTATTAATATATTTACTTCAATAATATATTACTCTTAAATAAATAAGTAGTTTAAATTAATAAATAAATAGATTAATTCATAGAAATTGATTTGTATTATTACCTATTAATAAATCTTAAAGATAGCTAGATAAATATATTACTATTTCTTAATATAATTTAAAATAATTTTATAAATATTATTATAAGACTAGCGCCTAATAAAATTATTATAGATTTTAAATTAATAATAATCTTAATCTATTATAGGATCTACCTCTTAAAGATTATAATTACCTTTATTAAATAGAATATAATATTATTAATAAAGTAACAGCCTTTATTATTATGATAATATAAAAAAAATACTTTAAACTTATAAAAAGATATAAGGATTTATCTTAAATTATATTATAATTATAAATATAAGGGATTAATTAATTATAAGCTATTTAAATAATAAATTAACTTATTTAAAGTCTTAAAGAAAGTTACCCCTTATGATAAAGATTTATCCTATTATATTATTTATTAAATTAGAATTATTATTATTAATAGCTAACTTATATTATTATTATTATAATAAAGAACCTCTTACTATTAAGAATAAAGATATAAATACCCTATTATATAAGATTAAATACCTATCTAATAAATAAATCTTATAAGGTAAACTTAAATATTTAATAAAACAGAAGGATTTTAATAATAAGTAGAATTAATAGTATAAACTATTAAATCTTAATTATATAACTAAGTTAATAACTAATTATAATACCTAATATCTATAAGCCTAATATTAATAATAAGGTAGATATAAGTAAGAGGCTTATAATAACAGATAGGTTATAGTAATAACTATTATAATAAGAAGATAATATTATAAGTAAGGATATTTACTTTTTTCTATTTTATAGTTATATTAATATATATATATTAAGCTTAATTAGGCTTACCTTACTCTAGTACATTTAGCTTTTACTATTATAGGCATGGATTTACTAGGTATATCATGTTTTGATACTCGTTATCAGATACGCTAAGCCCTACCCGATGGACCCTGTAGATCCCGTAAATACGTCTATATCTATAGATTTCATCTATATAGATAGATAATCAAGTATATTATACTACTAAATAATAGATCCTTAATAATAGTAATAATACTAAATATTTCAACTAGTCCTAGTAGTTAAGCGCTAACCCTGATAAGATACTATACTCTATCCTATTACTAGCTACTAAGCGCTATATAATGTAATAGTAAAAATAATACTAAGAACCTCTATTAAAACCTCTTTTTAGACCTCCCTTATAATAAAATATTTAATACTTGAACTACCTACTTATATATTAGACTAGTACGCCTATCTAATAAAGTACTTCTGAAAGGTCTATTTATATATAATTTAGCTTATTCTACCTCCCTCCTATTATCCTATACCCTCTTAGAAAGATAATACTAAAATCCTTCCTTAAAAACCTCCCTTAAGATCTTAACATTATGGAATAATACGCTTAGCTAGATGCTATAGAAGAATGGCTACTAGTAGATTTTAAATATACCTTCAAGTAAGTAAAGGCCTAAATAATACGTCTTATATCCTAACCTTATAAACTAGCTACTTAAGTACTAGTAGAATACCTCTAGAAAAAGGTAGTAAGATAGTTAGTAATACGTACTATTATACGTTAGCTATTAACAGCCTAATCAGGCTTATCCTTACCTTAGTACTCTAGGATATTTAGCTTTTACTACGTAGATAAATAGCTTCTTAAGGATTATCTTATATTAAACTTATATATATGTATTGATAGTAGTAATACTATGTTAAGCTTAATAAGTATTAATTAACTACTTATTAAGTAAGATCTAAAGCCTACTAATACTAAAATTAGCCTATTTATAATAAAATACCTATAAGTTTAGATATAAAAGTTATAAGGAAAACCTACTTATTAAGACAAATATAATCTTATAATCTTATTAATATTAGATTTATATTAATATATTAAGATCTACCTCTTAGATATTAAGCTCTACCTTATTATTATTATTACTATCCTAAGGTACTTCTAAGGAAGGGAAGTATACCTTCCTAGATAATTTACTATTATTAAGGAGGTAATTATTATTAATATCCTTTATAATTATAACTTCTTTGATTAGTTATAAAATATTTATTTTAGCCTTCTAATTATATAGTTTTATAGAGATTAAATATTAATACTTAAGTTTTATTAATAATATTAACTATTTTATAATTATATCTCTTATAAAAGATAATTTTAGGCCTCTTAAATAAATATATTAACTTTTTATAAGGGAGAATAGAGAATATTCTTACTCCTCTTTTATTAAACTTATTGATTTAATTAATATTAAGGAATTTAAGTTATCTTAGCTATTAAACTAAGTAATTAATTAAGTATCCTTATATAAAGTAATTATTAAATTTAAGTAAGATACCTTAGTAGCCTAGTAGTATCTTAGGGAACCCCTTATTATAATTACTTTATTAATATCTATTAATTTAATAACCCTTATAATATTAGGTATCTTAATTGTTACCTTAATTAATATTATCTTAAGAACTTCTTAAGGTACTTTATAATTTATTAAGGAGGTAATTTATATTAAGCCTATTAAATCCTAATATCTTATTAAAAATATTAGTAGTTTTAACTCCTAACTTATTAAGGGAATTATAGTTAGTATTAATAATCTAGTAATTTAAAAAATTATTTAAGATATTATAATTATTAGAATTTAGGCTTATTAGGTAGCTTATCTAATAGAAGTTAAGCTATCTAGACTTATTAGGCCTTAAGGCCCTTAAGGACCCGCCGGATTAAATAGTAATAACAAAAATAGAAATAGAGGTATATATTATAATCCTAGTAATATTAGTTTCTTTAACCTATTATATAATAGGAAGTTAGCCGCTTCTAATACTTTAATAATAAAATATACTCTTAAAGAAATATATTTTTATAATATTTATCTATTTCTTAAATATATTCAAGATATAATAAATATTAAAGGTAATAAATTTATTTATATTAATTTCTAAACTTATTTAAAAGGTATAATCTTATTATAATAGTTAAGTAAGTTATTTAAGAATAATAAGAGACTTATAAAACTAAGTAATAAGATTAATAAATAAGAATAGATATTAATTAATTAATTTAAGTAGCCTATTAATATTATTATTAATTAAGTATTATATAAGAGATATATACTTTATAATACCTTTGATTATTAGGAGTTATATAAATGCGCCTAAAAGATCTTATAAACTATTATAGATATTAACCTTATTTTTATTAATAATTAACTTAATATAATTTATAATAAACTTAACTTTAAGCTCTATTATCATATCTACTATCCTAGGATAAATATAAAATTAGAGGATTTCTTAGATAACTTAAATAAGTTTAAGTAGGATTAATAGATATATATTAATTATAATAAAAGGAATACTATTACCTTAAATAATAAGGAAATCTTATTAAGTAGTTTTTTAAGAAATAAATAATTTATTAAGAATAATTAATATATATCTTATTAAGGATCTTAATCTTATAAGTATTAATTAAATTTTCAATAATAATAATACTCTAATTATCTAAATAACTATTAGAATAATACTTACTTTGATTAATATAAGTAATAATATTAAGGCTAACCTTAATAAATAGTAAATTAAGCCTTAAATACTTTATATCTATTACCTTTATTAAATTATTATTTAATAATAGCTAGCCTTATAAATCTAGAATAGTTAAGTTTACTATTTAAGTAAAATAATAATTCTAATAATTAAGGTAGGTAATAATAGTAAAGTTATAATTAACTACTATTATAGCTAAAAGTCTATAATAATAAGGTAGATAAAAACTTAAAAGATAAGCCTAAAAGTAATTATAATAAGAGTTATAATACCTATTATAATAATTATAAAGACTAAGAGTATATTAATAATAATTAAGAATATAAAGATAATAATAGCTTAAACCTATTTAATAATATTAATTAAGATCCTAATATTTACTTTATAAATCTAATTAAACTTTATCTTTATTAGTAATACTTAGAGGCTTTTACCTTTAAAAATAAACTTTTTAAATACTTATATATTAAGTAGTTAAACCTAGAAAAGTATATTATAATAAGGTTTAATAATAAGGTAGATATCTTATTAATTATTAATTATATTAAGGTAATTAAAAGAATCTTAATTAAGTCTAATAATATACCTTATTTAAGGAGATTAAGTTATACTTTTTAAGATTTTTATTATATAACTTTAAGTATTATAATCTTATTAAAGATCTTTAAGGTATATATAAATATAAGTTATTTAATAATATTAATTAATTATATCCTATTATATCCTATTATATTTAATTTAAAACTTTTTAAGTTATTATCTTTAATCTTAGTTAAAGGACTAAGTAATATAATATATAAAATAAGTTAATATATAATAATCTCTATTTCTATTAAAGGTATATTATATAAGAAACTAGCTATAATTAAAATAATAATTAAGGCTTATATTATTAATAGCCTTTAAGTAAATTAATTTATTAATAATAATATTTTTATACCTTAAAAGATATATCTTAATCTTATTAATTAATATATAATTATTAGCACCTATTAAGATATAATAATAAAAATTAAGGTTATTATTAAGTTAATACCCCTAGTCTATTAAATAATTTATATTAAAGAAATAGTTATAATCTTAATAATAATAATTACCTTTATACTTATATCTTATTAAGGTATTAAATTACTTATTAATTAGGATTTTTTATTTAAACCTTAATATAAGGATAACTTAAGATTTAATAAAGGTATCTTTATATATATTATTAACTCTTCTCTAATATTTATATAATTATATAATATTATTAATTAATTAATTTATATATCTTAATATACCTACCTTGATAAATTATTAAATATAATTAAGTAGGTATATATCTTATTAATCTCAAAGATATACTACTTACTATCTATAAATAATCAATATATAAACCTAGGTAATCTTAGAAGTTAAGGATTATATATAATATTATAATTATAATAATTACTATTATAATGATAGGTATACTTATATTATTACTAAATCTATTTATAATCTTAAAAGTTAGTAGCTAGGCTACCTTATTTACCTTATTTATTTTATTAATTAATCCTTTATTAGAGTATATTATACCTAGCGGAATAATAATTTATAAGAAATATAATAATATAATTAAGATAGCTATTATAATTAAGAAGTTTCTAAAAATCTAACCTGATAATAGCTAAATTATTAATATTTTAAAAGAGGAATAGATATTTATTCCTATTAAATTAGAGGTAGACTTAAAGCCTTATTAAGTATACTTATTAAGTTAAAAGGATTAAGAGGTAGTTAATAAAATATTTAATAAAATATATTAATAAGGTAAAATATATTAATAAGGTAAAATAATAAAATTAATAAAAAAATTAATAAAATTAATAAAATTAATAAAATTAATAAAATTTAATTACTCTATCTTTATTATTTAATATAATATACCTAGAGGTAAGTAGAAAGGCTAAGTTATTATACATATCTAGAGTCTTAATAAAATAATTAAGATAGATAACTATTTAATATCTTTTTAATTTAAGATTATTAATATAATAATTAATTACCTATTTATTTCTATTATAAGCTATCTTTATTAATTCTTTATTAAAATAGTAGATAGCCTTAAGTTAACTATTATTTCTTATTATAATTAATAGGAATCTAGTATAATACTTATAAGATATAAGGGGTTATTATTATATATATAAAAGTAGATTAATAAGCTATTATAACCTTTTTAAGAGTTTATTAAGGTATATATTAATAATATAATTATATACTTAAGAATACTTAAAGAATACCTTAAGTATTTATAATATTTATTTAGCCTTTATTATTAAAAATATATCTCTCTTAACCTTATTAAGTTCTTCTTAGGTTATCCCTTAATTATATTACTTAAATAAAGGGTTAATAGCCTTTAACTATTAATATTTATTAAGAAAATTAAGGTTATTTAAGCCTTAAAGTTCCTATTAAATCTTTAAGATTTTAAAATTTATCTTAGGTTTATTAATTAATTAAGGTTATTAATTTATTATTACACCTAGATTATTAAGCCTTTATAAGATTAAAAGACATCCTTAATAAAGGAGCTTTTAATAAATATATTAAATAATAAAGTTGAAGGTATAACTTAAAAATATTAATTTATAAAGGTAATTATTAAGAAACCTAGCTTAATTAAGATTAAGGTATATAAAATACTTTAAAAGGTATTTTAAAGCCTAATATTCCTAATTTATTATAATTATATAAGGTAGATATATATTAATTTAGATACCTTAAAATACTAGGGTTTTATAATAATAATATATTATATTAAAGGAGATTTATCTCTTAAAAGTACTTTTATTAAGATTAATATCTAGCTTATTCTATTCCTTAATAAATTATTAAATAGATTTAAGAAGAATTACTAGCTAATTAAGCTTAAGGTTATTAAGATAATATAAGTTATTAAGAAGATAAGATATCTTATTAAGTCTTTATAAATACTTCCTATTATTATTTATATTAATTACTCCGTAGTTATACTTATATCTAAGTAGATTATATTTATAATATTAAATATTAATAAGCTTAATCTCTAGCTTATTTATACCTTATAATACTTATTTAGTTTTAATATTATTATATATTATAAGTTAGGTAAATCTAATATTATACTTAATATTATAAAAGATATCTATTATATTACTTTAATAAAAATATTTAATAATTTTAAGACCCGCTTATAAGTTACTTATAAAGATAATAAATTATAAGTAAGAATCCTCTAAATACCAAAGGTACTTATATTACTTAATAGGTTAGAACCCGCTCTTAATAATAGGTTTAAACCCTAATATAATTAAAAACCTAATATTTAATTTAAACTTAAAGATAACCTGTTATATTATAGTATTAATAATAGTTATAAATAACTTTATATATTAGAGTTAATAAAATCTAAAGTATTTAAGATTACTTATAATATATCTAATTATAGAAGTTTCTATTATATATATAATAGACTAGTTAACTTAGGTTTTATTAGGTACCTTATTAGGAGATTATATATCTATATTACTTATTATCCTAATTACTAGGTTTTCTAGATTACTAGGTATACTCTATATAAATTACTTACCCCTATAAGTATACTAATAATCCTATTCTATATAATTATTATAGATTTTATAGTAAAACTCCCTAAAATTAATAGGATTAAGAGGATTAATATATTATTAATTATAATTAATAAATTTATTAAGAAGGTCCTTTTTAAGGTAGGTAAAGATACTTAAGGCGTTAAAGAATAAGCTAATACTATTATTATTACCTTATTTAAAAAGGATTAAGAAATACCCTAGGTATTTATTAGTAATTATAATATAAGATTTATATTAAATTTCTAGAAAATAATTTTTATAAGGCTAAGCGTTAGTATATTAACTTTAATAGTATATTAACTTTAATAGTATATTACCCCTAGATAAATAGGTAGTTTAAATAGATAAACTAGTTTATAGAAATTAACTTATACTACTACCTATTAATAAGTCCTAAAGATAGCTAGATAGAAGTATTATTATTCTTTAATACTATTTATAATAATTTTATAAATACTACTATTAGATTAGCGCCTAATAAAATTACATATAAATTTTATATTAATAATAATTTAAATTTATTATAAAACTTACCTCCTAAAGATTATACCCGCTTTTAGTAGGTAAAATGTAATACTATTAATAAGGTAATTACCTTTATTAATATAATAGCTAAGGTATAATATAATTATAAGTATATTACCTTAAATCTCTAGGAAGGGGCTAGGATTTACCTTAAATTATATTATAAGTATAAACTTAAGGGAGTAGTTGATTATAAGCTATTTAAATAATAAATTAACCTATTTAAAGTCTTAAGGAAGGTTAGGAATTTAACCTATTAATTAAAGTTACCTCTTATAATAAAGATCTATCCTATTATATTAATTACCTAGTTAGAACTATTACTACTAATACCTAACCTATATTATTATTACTATAATAAAGAACCTCCTACTATTAAAAATAAGGATATAAATACCTTATTATATAAGATTAAACGCCTAGTTAATAAATAGATCTTATAAGATAGACCTAAATATTTAATAAAGTAGAAGGGTTTTAGTACTAGGGACGCGGTGGAAGTTAATATTAAGAAGGCGGTAAAGTAATAAAAAGACTTAATAGTATAAACTATTAGATCTTAGTTATATAGCTAAGTTAGTAACTAACTATAACGCCTAATATCTATAAGCCTGACGCTAATAACAAGGCGGATATAAGTAAGATACTATTAGATGTAGTAATAAATAGGCTATAATAATAGCCGTTATAATAAGGAGGTAAATATTATAAGTAAAGATATTTACTTTTTTCTATTCTATAAGTATATTAATATATACTATTATACGTTAGCTATTAACAGCCTAATTAGGCTTAGCCTTACCTTAGTACTCTAGTACATTTAGCTTTCGCTACGTAGATAGATAGCTTCTCAAGGATTATCCTATACTAAACCCATGTATACGTATTAGTTAGAAGAGATAGTAAAGTTATAAGTATTACCTCTACCTCCTACTATTAAAGTGAAGATACTAGTAATCTAAGACGTATTACCTATAGTACCCTTATCATTAATAGACTAAGTATTACCTCCTATACTATTACTAGTAGATTAAGACGTTCTACCTCCTATAATACTATTATTACTAGTAGACCTAGTCGCGTTACCTCTTATACCCCTACTAATATATTGATTAATATCGCCTCTAACACTTACCTACTAGCCTGGAATATATATAATAATTAAAGACTTATTTATAAGATATACTCCGCTTATATTTACCTAATTAGCTCGCTTCTTTCATCCTATTAAAGTCCTCCTAACTATATTAATCTATAACTTATACGTAAGGTTCTACTAATCTAATATTTAGATAAATCTAACTATTATAAGATGATTTCTAGTAATAATAACATAGGTAATTACTAAGATACCTATATTAAAGAGGCCTAGCCTAGTAAAAGATATATTAAAGTCTAAAATCCTAATAATTAACTCCTTTTAGCTTTCTAGGATTTCTAACGAATCTATCTAATAATTTATCTAAAAACTAATTAAGTAAATAATCAGCCTTAGTCCTTAACCTACTTCTTAATAATATATATACTAATTACCTTCTTTTCTTAATAGGCTTTAAGATACGCCTCTTACCTACTACTAGAGCTACTTAGTAGCCTAATTATCGCCGTCACGACCTTATTATTACCCCCGGAGAACTCTAACTAGTAGATAGTCTATTTTCATGATTCTCTTTCTATTTGATAGTATATATGCATAGCGATAGATAGATATATGCATAAAACTTCTAATTAGCTACCTACGTAGCTAAAGTACCTCCCTAGCGTTATAATAGCGAGGACGCTATCTTTCTTTGAAAAGGGTAGTATTGTTATAGGTATAAATTTACTAGGTATATTATATTTTGATATTCGTTATCAGGTACGCTAAGCCCTACCTGATAGACCTTATAGATCCTGTAAACACGTCTATATCTATAGATTTCATCTATATAAATAGATAATTAAGTATACTATATTACTAAATAATAGATTCTTAACATTTACTATATAGATAGATAGGGAAGCTATCTATTATACTCTAGAAACTCATATATACGTATTAACTTTTAAGGGCTATTCTTAGACGAGTATATCTGTAAATAGAAATAGGGCCCTACTAGCCCCTAGATATCCTCTAGGCGCCCTAGGAACTTATATAGCCTAGGGCCTACCTAGGGCGTAATACGCTCTAATTAAGCTCTTAGAGTTATATAAGAAAGGCTTAAGGAAAGCTTAGAGCGGGCCTAAGGATATACCTTAAGGGTAGGCCTTAAGGGTAGGCCTTAAGGGTAGGCCTTAAGGGTAGGCCTTAAGGGTAGGCCTTAAGGGTAGGCCTTAAGGGTAGCCTAAATATCTATAGAAATATTTAACTTACTTAAAGTACTTATAGTTAGTTTTAATAGGTTTAGTAGAAATATCCTATATTATTACTCTTAAGGGATTTTAGTATAAAATAAGTTACTTTTAGTAGCCTAAATACTTAGGAGTTAATAACTTATTTATACTAACTTAAGACTTTTAGACTTTAATAAATTTTTAATGAATTTACCTATCCTTAGTAGGGGGAGGCTATAAATATATTATACTAGCATATTTTTAATATAAATTCTAAATCTAGAGTCTATTTTTGGATTTGTTAATAAATAAGTAAGCTAGAGAGGTTTCTAGCTCCTCCCTTAAGAAATAGCTTAACCTAAGCCTAAATATTAAAAAACCTTAAATTAAAAACTACTAATTTAGTATTTACGCGTAATTTAAATTTTTCAGATTTTTAATTTACTAATACCTACTTAGGATAGCTAATATAAGTTACCTCTCTTACTCTAAGTAGGTTTGAAATTTACTAATGAAGGCGGTCTAGGGGAAGGCTTAAGGGTAGGCTTAAAGAGTATAATATACTCTAAGCTTTAAGAGTAACTCTTAGGAAGTTATATTATTTACTATCCTACTAAGAATCTTAATTTTTATAATATTAGAGAAGTTTTATTTTAGGAACTTAGTATTAAGCCTCTTAAGTCCTAGAAGTAAGTTATCTTAAGTCCTACTTAAATATCTTAATATTTATAATTAATAATAACCTTTAGAATATTAGCCTTAAAATAACCTCTAATATTAATATATATACATACGTTTCTATGATATAAAGATGATTAATAAGCTATCTATATAGTAAAAGCTAAATATACTAGAGTACTAAGGTAAGCTAAGCCTAATCAAGCTACTATATATATACGTATATATTAATATACCTATAAAATAGAAAAAAGTAAACGTCCTTACTTATTAATATTACCTCCTTATAGTAATAGCTATTAGTATAACTTATCCTTATTTATATCTATCTTATTTAGCTTACCTACGTCTACCTTATTACTAACGCTAGGCCTATAGATATTAAGTATTATAATTAGTTACTAACTTAGTTATATAAATAAGATTTAATAGTTTATACTATTAATTCTACTTATTATTAAAACCCTTTTATTTTATTAGATATTTTAACTTACCTTATAAGATCCTCTAATTAATTAGGCGTTTGATCTTATATAATAAGGTATCTATATCTTTATTCTTAATAGTAAGAGGTTCTTTATTATATTAATAATAATATAAATTAGGTGTTAATAATAATAACTCTAATTAAGTAATTAATATAATTAAATAAGTCTTTATTATAAGAGGTAACTTTAATTAATAAGTTAAATTACTAACTTTCCTTAAGACTTTAAATAGGCTAATTTATTATTTAAAAAGCTTATAATTAATTATCCCTTTAAATTCATAATTATAATATAATTTAAGGTAAATCCTAATACCTTCTTATAAATTTAAGATAACATATCTTTTATTATATCTAATCTTAATAACAATATTAATAAAAGCTATTACTTTAT
>JAABUL010000454.1_pt1 | contig 87382 bp, 82 predicted proteins | sample 5559151 | NCBI WGS metagenome assembly JAABUL01 (sample SAMN10711876, study PRJNA513368) | rock metagenome | isolation source: Antarctica rocks | place: Antarctica: Victoria Land, Pudding Butte sud
CTCCGGCCATGCCGGTGACGCAGACGCCTCTCACTCCGGCCATGCCGGTGACGCAGACGCCTCTCACTCCGGCCATGCCGGTGACGCAGACGCCTCTCACTCCGGCCATGCCGGTGACGCAGACGCCTCTCACTCCGGCCATGCCGGTGACGCAGACGCCTCTCACTCCGGCCATGCCGGTGACGCAGACGCCTCTCACTCCGGCCATGCCGGTGACGCAGACGCCGATTACGCCAACCACGCCGGTGACGCAAACGCCTGTCACGCCAACCACGCCCGGTACGCAAACGCCTGTCACGCCAACTACGCCGAGTACGCAGACTCCGATTACGCCTGTCACGCTTATCACGCCGCCCAGCCAAACGCCGCCGATGGAAACGCCGCCGGTCTTTACGCCTCCCACGGTGATGCCGCCGACTACCCCTCCGATATGGACGCCGCCGGTCACCCCGCCGCCGTTTATCGGGCCGCCGCCGGTTCCGCCGGTCAGCCAGTCGGCTGTGCCGGAGCCGGGTCCGGTCGTTATCTTTGGGCTGGGCAGCGCGGCCCTGTGCCTGCTGCGCCTGCGCTCTCATCGCCGCCGGGCGTGATACTAAAAGAGGGAGTCTTGAGCGGGCGCGGCAACATCTGCCGCGCCCGTTTTTTTGTATTCCGTGATGAGGTTGTGGGCAATGCGGGTCGGCTCCGGCAGGCGATAGCCGCGCAGGCAGTCGGCGACCAGCCGCGTGGCGCTGTCCACGCTGACCTTGTGGCCCGGCGACACAAACAGGGGGTTGGTGCGCGGCTTGGTGCGCACCACGGAACCGATCACCTGGCGATGCGCTTTATCCCAAAGCGGCACATCGGCGGGCAGCGTGTCGGCAAAGGCTGTGGCATCAAACTCTCCATACAACCGGCTTTTGGCGACGCCGATGGCCGGCAGGTCCAGCAGCACGCCGAGATGACAGGCAATGCCGAAGCCGCGCGGGTGCGCCTGCCCCTGTCCGTCCACAAAGATTATGTCGGGCACGGTCTGCACCTGCGCAAACGCTTCCAGGACAACCGGAGACTCGCGGAACGACAGCAGGCCGCTGATATAGGGCATCTGCAATGGGGCCGTGGCATAGCGGGTTTCTAAGATGCGAAAGCCGGGAAACGACAAAACCACGACAATGGCATGGCCTTCGTTCTTTTGGTCGTTGAGTGACAGGTCTACACCGGCGATGGTGCTGATCTCGCCAAAAGCGTCGGTGGTGGACACCAGGCCGCGCATCGCGGTCTGCTGCGCCCGCGCTTCTTCCGGGGACATGTTCCAGGCGTGCAGCGTTTGATACTTCATCTTAGGCCAACGGTTCCGATCCCAATGTGTCAATGTCCAGGCCGTCAATCTGCCCTGCCTGCCAGTGGTAAAAGCCCGCGCATGCGATCATGGCGGCGTTGTCGGTGCATAAGCGGGGCGGGGGAACAGTGAGCCGCAATCCGGCCTGCGCGCACGCGTTTTGCATGGCTTCCTGAAGACGCGAATTGGCGGCGACCCCGCCCGCCATCAGGACGTGCGCAATGTTATGCTGACGGGCCGCGCGCAGTGTTTTTGTCACTAACGCATCCACGATGGCCTCCTGCACCGAGGCGGCCCAGTCGGGCAGCGACAGCGGCTGCGCTTCCGATGCGCGCACGGCGGTGCCCACGGCCGTCTTGAGGCCGCTGAAGCTGAAGTCCAAGGAGTCGGGGCCGAGGGCCGCGCGGGGCAGGGCAATGGCCTTCGGGTTGCCCCGGCCTTCGCGCGCGATGCGGTCGATGGAGACGCCGCCGGGGTAGGGCAGGCCTAGAAGACGCGCGGACTTGTCGAATGCTTCCCCGGCGGCGTCATCGCGCGTGCGGCCCAAAATCCGATAATCCCCGTGCCCGCGCACCAGGAATATCTCGCTGTGCCCGCCCGACGCTACCAAACACACGACTGGAAACGCAATGTCCGGGTCTACCAGCCAGTTGGCATAAATGTGCGCTTCAATATGATGCACGGCCAGCAGGGGAATGCGCCGCGCATACGCAATCGCTTTGGCCGCGGACACGCCGACCAGCAGCGCCCCCAGCAGTCCGGGCCGGTTGGCGACCGCAACGGCATCCACATCGCCAAAGCCGATGCCTGCAATTGCCAATGCTTCGGCCAGGACGCCGTTGATCTGGGACACGTGCTGCCGCGAGGCGACTTCAGGCACGACGCCGCCGGTCTTGGCGTGCAGGTCAATCTGCGAGGCGATCACATTAGAAAGTATTTCGCGTCCGTCTTTGACCACCGATGCCGATGTTTCGTCGCACGAAGTTTCAATGCCGAGGATGTTCATAACAGGGCTAGAGGGCTAATGGTCGCCGAGCAGACGCTTGTACTCGCTCAGCATGGCTTGATATTCAGGCGACAGCAAATGGTTGGCCCACATAATAATTGCGTTCTCGTTGTTGTCGCTGTAGTAGTTCTTGCGCACGGCAACATCTTCAAACCCGTACTTCAGATAAAGCGAATGGGCGGCGACATTGCGTTCGCGCACTTCCAAAGTCGCCCGTTCCGCGCCGCGCGGGATGCTTTCTTCAATCAAGTTGAGCAGCAAACGCTCCCCAATCTTGCGTCCGCGCTGGACAGGGTCCACGGCGATGGTGGTGACGTGCAGCTCGTCCATAATCACCCACATGCCCGCATAGCCCAGCACCGTCCCGGCTTCGTCTTTGGCGACCACATAATGCGCCGACGTGTTGCCGACCTCGGTGACATACGCGCTGGAACTCCAGGGCAGCGTGTAGCAGCGTCGCTCCAGCCGGGACACATGCTCAATGTCTTCCAATCGCATGACGCTGAGGATGATGCGGGAGGCGGGGGGAGAATGATTGTCGTCATCGGAGCTGAATAGGCGCGAGGGAACTTCGATCATAACGCGGTCGTTTCTGCGGCACTGGGCACAGACTGCGGGCCTTCAATCCAGCAGGCTCCCCCCACAAAATACTCTTTCTTCCAGATAGGCACTGTCGCCTTTAGCGCGTCCATCACCCAGCGGCAGGCCTCAAATGCCTCGGCCCGGTGCGCGGATGCCACCCCCACAGCCACGCTGCATTCGCCGATTTCCAGCCGCCCCAATCGGTGCACAATCGCGCAGCGCACGGTCCAGCGTTCTTCGGCTTCTTCGGCAATGCGCCCCAACTCTTTTTCGGCAAGAGGGGCATACCCTTCATACTCCAAATATAAAACTGCGCGGCCCAAGGCGTTGTCCCGCACATTGCCCGCGAAAGTCACCACGGCCCCATACCCCGCCGCTTCCACGCGCTGCCCGACTGCCGCCATGCTGATTGTGTCCCCCGTCAGCGTGATCTCCGCCATCGTTCGCCTTTCATTTGAACCCGCCGCCGCTCATGGGGGGCATCCAGGCCACTTCCGCTCTGTCATGCAAAGGCATGTGGCCCTGCGCGAACTCGGCGTCCACAGCGGCCCGGCCCTGCTCCATTAAATTGCCGAGTGTGGGATACTGTTCTTGCAGCACAAGGGCCAGGTCACGCACCGTTGCGTCGTCCCTGAGTGTCACCGCCAGGTCGCGCCTGCCGACCACGTCCTGATAGTGCGCAAAAAACAAGCAGTTGACTATCATTGTCATTCCTAATGCAGCGGCGTAATCCGCAGTTCCCCGGTCTCATAATCTTTGGAAAACGTCGCGAACTGCGTGACCGCCCGCACTTCCAGGGCGGCATCGTCCAAAAGCACCTTGACATGCGGGTAGACGCTGCCTTCCACGCAGACCCGGCTGCCGCGCTCCTCATTTATCTTACCCAGGAGCCGCGACTTTTGCTGCGTCAGGCGGTGCAGGTCGCGGGCCAGCCGCACCCGCTGCACCGACATCTGCCAGAGCCGCACCCGGTCTTGTCTTCCCAGTGGCGTGCCCGCTTCTTCGCTGGGCAGCAGCTCCAGCCGTGCCCGCTCGCATTCGCCCAGCCGCTCAATATGGCGCAGGGCACGCTGACGCGCCTGTTCCATCTCTTCATACAGCCGCGCGTTGCGCCCCGCCGTGATGACTGTTGCGACCCCCGTCGGCGACCCCGCCGTCTGCGTTTGGACGCCTTGTTCGCCGTAGCAAGCGCCGCCCAGGAGAGTGCCGCCAATCACAATCTCGCCCCCGGCATGCAGGGCGCTGTGCATCGCCGACTCCTGCACGCGGATGTCGCCCTGCGCGGCATCCATTTGCGCCCCCTGCGCAAACCGGCACGAAATATGCCCCGCCGCGCTGCGCGCTGTGCCCAGCAGGCCGCCGTCGATTGTCACATCGCCGCCCGCATCCACAAAGGCGGTTTCCACGTCCCCAAAGATACGGACATGCCCGCTCGCCCGCACCGTCATGCCTTTGAGCACATGGCCGTGAATATGCAAATCCCCCGGATGGTGGATCGCTCCCGTTGCCATCCCGATATTGCCGATCACCTCGCGCAGTAGCTCTTGAGCGATGGGCGCTTCTGTTTTGGGTTCCTCGCCTGCTTCTTCCCGGATCAACTCGGCGTCCAGCAGGCGTAAAAATGCGGCACAGGACAGCGCGCCCAGTTCTTCCCCGGTTTGCGGCAGGGCAACCCGCAGCAAGTGCTCTTCGGCATCCACGCCGCCATGCGCTTCCAGGGTTTCGGCGGCGGGGGCCACCGGCGTCACGCGCAGCTTGCAGGGCGTGCCGGGCTGCCCGTACTTGCCGGGCTTGGCTTGCTGCATCGTTTCATAGGCGATGCGCTCTTTGGGGCAATGTAAGATAATGGCGGCTTTGTCCAATGCCGCCTCCAGACTTTTCCCCACTACGACAAATGACTTTTCCGCGAGAGTGTTTTCCAACCGCCAGCCTCTTTCCTCAGCGACACAAACTAAAGAAGATTATCGGCGTATTGCTTTGTTTTTTGCACGGCGGCTTTGCGGGACCTTAGGAGGGACGTCCTAACACCGGGCCAGGGATGCCCAACCCCGCCCTACAAAATGTAGCGGCTCAGGTCTTCGTCTTTGACAATGCCGTTGAGCTTCTCGCGCACATACGCGCCGTCCACGTTCACGGTCTTTTCTTCCAAATCCGGCGCGGCGAAGCTCACTTCGTCCAGCAAACGCTCCATGATCGTGTGCAAACGGCGCGCGCCGATATTCTCCATCTGCGCGTTGACTTCCGATGCGAACCGCGCCAGCTCGTCCACGGCGTCGTCCGTGAAGTTCACCGTCACGCCTTCGGTGGCTAAGAGGCCCTGATATTGTTTGACCAGAGCGTTCTTCGGCTCCGTGAGAATGCGCCGCAGGTCGGCCTGGGTCAAGTTCTCTAGTTCCACGCGAATGGGAAGGCGGCCCTGAAGCTCAGGGATTAAGTCCGATGGCTTGGACAAATGGAACGCGCCCGCCGCGATAAACAAGACAAAGTCCGTCTTGACCGGCCCGTGCTTGGTCTGCACCGTGCTGCCTTCAATAATCGGCAGAATATCGCGCTGCACCCCTTCGCGGGACACATCCGGCCCCGACCCGCCGCCCGAGCTGCCGCCGCGCCCCGCCACTTTGTCCATTTCGTCCACGAAGATGATGCCGCTCTGCTCGGCGAGTTCAATCGCTTCCCGCGTCACCGACTCCTGGTCCACCAAATTGCGCGCTTCTTCCCCCGCGAAATGCGCCCGCGCTTCCCCGATTGTCATGGTCTTTTTTTTGCGCTTTTTGGGCATCAGCGACCCGAGCATGCCCTGCATCTCGCTGCCCATGTCCTCCATGCCCTGCGGCGCTAGTACCTGCATAAACGGCGGCGCGCCGCTTTCTTCCACTTCAATCTCTATGGCGTCGTTGTCTTTGACCCCCGACGCCACCTGCTGACGGAGACGCTCCCGGACGCGGCTTTCCTGCTCGCGCCGCCGCCGATCAACCTCGGTATCCGACTCGTCGCTCGCGGCCTCTTCAGCCTTTGCTTCCCCTAGGCTGCCCTGCGGCCCCATGCCCGACAGCAATTGATTGAACTGTTCCATCAGCTCATTTTCCGTGCTTGGCTTGGGGGCTTTCGGCATCGGCGCGCGCTTTGCAGGCGGTTCGCGCCGAGGCTGCAAAACGTCCACGACCCGCTGCACCGCGCGCTCCTCGGCCTCGCCTTTGACCTGCTCCCGCTTTTCCTGCTCCACCATGCGGATCGCCACCTGCACCAGGTCCCGCACCATCGAGTCCACATCGCGCCCGACATAGCCGACTTCGGTGAACTTGGTCGCTTCCACCTTGACGAAGGGCGCATGGGCTAAAGTGGCGAGTCGCCGCGCAATTTCGGTCTTTCCCACGCCGGTCGGCCCGATCATTAAGATGTTTTTCGGGATGACTTCGTTGCGCAGGTCGTCTCCCAGCAGCCGTCGCCGGTAGCGGTTGCGCAGAGCCACGGCCACGGCGCGCTTGGCCGCCTGCTGTCCGACAATATATTTATCCAGTTCCGCCACAATCTCGCGCGGCGTCATATCTTCCATCATGTGAGTTTCCCCGTTGCTTTTCTAAATTGGCTCTCGGCTCGGACACCTGCTGCAAAGGCTTCTCTTCGGCGGAACATGCGTGTTTCTACGGCATACCGACGACGGAACGATTTGTTCCGTCGTTGGTATGCGCTGGAAACGCCGAAGCAAAGCGTACACAACGCCTTTGCATCACGACTGCTTTTGTGTATTATACCCGCAGCACCCCATCCCCCTCCGGCGGGCCGGGGAGGAGGGCGATGGTCGCCAGGGCTTTGGCGGCCAGCGTTTGTGCGCTGCCGTCCACTGTAAAAATCTCCGCTTCCGAGACGGTGACGGTGCGGCCTGGGCGCAGCACCGTCCCCCGGCAGAGCAGGAGTTCGCCCTGGGCGGGGCGCAGATAGTTGATCTTAAACTCTATTGTCACGATGCGCTGCCCTTTGGCGGCCAGAGTGTAGGCGGCCAGGGCGACCGCGGTATCGGCCAAAGTCGCCAGCACGCCGCCGTGGACAATGCCGTCATGCTGCTGATGGAAGGCCTGGAGGGGCAGACGAATTTCAAACCAGCCTGGCCCCAAATCCCCCGCCTGCATGCCCAGATGCTCGGCCCAGGGCTGGTGGGCAAAGGCGGCCAATGTGCGTTCCCGGTACTGCGGGTCTTGGATTTGCATGGAAGCTATCTTTCGGAAAAAGGGTGTGAAATAGGGGAACAGAGACGGCGCGGCATGGACATGGAACAGGCAAGGGCCTGCTTTCTCATTGCGCAGGCGGGGAAAGCTCGGAAACCAGCGCCTGTGCGCCGTAAGCGTCCACAATCGTTTCGGCGATGGGAGCAATCTGCGCGGCGGGAACCGAAACATCAGACTGATGGATGAGCGACGACAAATTGCCCTTGCCGGGCGGAACCAAAGCGCTCAGCGTGCGCAAAACAGCCAGGGGCGCGCCGGGCGGGGCCGAAGCGCGCAGGCGATGCACCGCCTCGCGCGGCAGTAGAAAAGGCTGGCCGCTGGCTGCTGAGGCCTGCATGCCTGCGGCCAGCCGCCCCACGGTCTGCGCCCAGACCCCCGCGCCTCCCTGTGAGAGTTTCAGCCAGGTCAGCAGGGACGCATTGCTGCGGTCGCCGATGACTTTGACTGCCTCCGCCTCGTCGATGGTGGCGAGAATGGTGGCTGTCGCCGGGTCGGATTTCACATAAGGCCGCGCTTCCGGGGAGACAATCTGGGGCCGCGTCAAGAGATGAACCGTGCCTTCGGCCCAGGATTGCAGGCTTTGCGGCGCACCGAGCGCGCGCAGCAGCCGTGCCGCCTCTTGGTAAGAGCGCAGCTCGCTTTTGCGCAGGTCTTTGGCCTGCCGCGCCAGCAGAGCCGTCGCCGGCGCGGCGTCTTGAGCGGGGTCAGCCAATTGCAGGTTTTTCACATCGGCCAAAAGCGCTTCGCTCCGGGCCGCCGGGGTTTGGAGCGCAAAGCCCAAAGCAAACATCTGCCCCTGCGCCGGGGCAGCCGCCGACGGGGCAGGGGATCGGACGATGCCGGAAAGGGGAATGGGAGCGGCGGCTGCGCCCGCTGCCTTGCCCACGAAAAGCATAAGCAGCAGAGCGAGTTTGGCCGTGGAAATGGGCTTCATAGTTCGTCCGAGGTGATATTGCTGTTGGTGTAGATGCAGATGCCTGCGGCGACATGCATCGCTTTTTCCACGATCTCGCGGGCGGACAGGTCGGTGTTTTCCAGCAGGGCCTTGGCCGCCGCCTGCGCATACGGCCCGCCGCTGCCGATAGCCGCAATGCCGTCATCGGTGTCCAGCACATTGCCGTCGCCGGACACGACGAGAAGGTACTCGGGGTCGGCCACGATCATCAGGGCTTCAAAGCGGCGCAGAACGCGGTCGGAGCGCCATTCTTTGGCAAACTCAATCACCGCCCGGCGCAGGTTGCCATTCGCCGCTTCCAGCTTTTCCTCAAAGCGGTCTGCCAGGGCCTGCGCATCGGCGGCGCTGCCGGCAAAGCCCGCCAGCACCTTGCCCTGATACAGGCGGCGGATTTTGCGCGCCGTGTTTTTCATCACGGTTTTGTCTAATGTCACCTGGCCGTCGCCCGCAATCGCCACTTTGCCGTCGCGCTTGACGCCCACAATCGTGGTCGCGTGCATGGTAATATTCATTGGTGTCTGCCTTCCAAATAAGAGCGCCGCGTGGCTGCTTTGCGTGTGCGTGTTGATAACAAGGACACAAACGGCATTCAAAACGGCTGCCGACACAGGATACCCGAATGCGCGCGCCAACGCGCCTGCCGCGTCGTTTCGGGCGATAGGGTACAATCCCTCCATGTCCACCCAGCCCGTGCCCTTTGTCACGCCGGAAGAATACCTGGAAGCCGAGCGTCTCGCGCCTTTCAAGAGCGAGTATGTCTCCGGGCAGGTCTGGGCGATGTCCGGCGCAAGCCGCGCGCACAACACCATTGCCACCAACTTGATCGCTGCCCTGCACGCGGCCCTGCGCGGCGGGTCCTGCCAGGTTTACGGCAGCGATATGCGCGTGTATGTGCCGGAAAACATCACCTATGCATACCCAGATGTCACCATCGTGTGCGGCCCACAGGTTTACATTGACCGCCATGCGGATACGCTTGCCAACCCGACTGTGCTGATTGAAATCCTCTCGCCCTCCACCGCGCAGTACGACCGCACGGTCAAGTTTATCAAATACCGCCGCCTGCCGTCGCTGCGCGAATACGTTTTGGTGCATCAGAACACGTGGCATATTGAGCAGTTCGTTCGCTTTGACGACATTTGGCTTGCAGGCGAGTGCGCAGGCGAAGGGGCCGGGATGGAACTGGCCTGCGTGGGCATTGCTGTGCCGCTTGCCGATGTTTACGAAAACGTCGTCTTCCCCACAGACGCCTAGCCAAAGCCGGCTGTCTCCTGCCTGAGATCAAGAAACAGCACGTCCGGTTTGCAGCCCTGCGCGCGTGCCCGGCTTGCGTTTAGTCGTTTTATCTATTATAATAAGGTTCCATTCGCCGTGCCTCTTGTAGTCTCGGCCCGGCCAAGGAGAGTGTTTCTGTGTATGAAGAGTTTTATGGCCTGACCGAAACGCCGTTTTCGGTGCAGCCCGACCCGCGCTTTGCCTACCCGAGCGATGAGCACAAGATTGCCGTTGCGAAAATGCGCTACGCCGCCGACCAAAAGCGGGGCTTGGCAGTCCTCACCGGCATGGTGGGCATGGGCAAGACCACCATCGCCAATCAATTGCAGAAAACATGGGACAATGACCCCGCCAAGACGGTCGCGTTTCTGCCCGGCGCGCAGGTGCGCACGCCGTCGCAGTTTCTGCGGCTGGTGCTGGAAGGCTTTGGGCAGACCACCAAGCGCACCGAGGCCGACAACCGACGCCTGCTGGAGCGTTTTCTTTTAGATGAGTACAATGCCGACCGGCATCCCGTGCTGCTGCTCGATGAAGGCCAAAACCTCGCCTCCCGCGTGATCGACTCCATCTCGGACTTATCCAACTTCCAAACCTCGCGCACCAAGCTGATGACTATCGTGATGCTCGCTCAGGACAACCTGCCCACCAAGCTGGAGCGCCATGATGCCTTCCGGTCGCGCATCGCCGTGGTTGGACATCTGGACCCATTGACTTTGGAAGAGATGAACGACATGATCGCATTTCGCCTGAAGACGGCCGGGGGCGGGCCGCTGGATACGTACTTTGAACCCGCGGCTCTCGCCGACTGCCATGCGATCACCAAAGGCGTGCCGCGCGACATTTGCGTGCTGTGCGATGCCCTGTTTGTCAACGGCTATGTCCGCGACCAGCGCCTGATGACGCAGGCCCTGGTGCAGCGGACACTGAGTGAAATGGCCCGCGAAAAGAAGTGGCCTGTCCAAATCCCCGTCCACAAGAAGTAACAGTACACGCAAAACAAAAGACGCCCCCCGAAGGAGACGCCCCCATGACCACCCTTGCCGAGCTGCGCCAAGCAAACTTAAAAGAGCAGAATACCCCGGAACCAAAGCCTGCGCCCGATGTGCCCGCAGTGGAACCGGACGCTTCCGTGCCTGCGCCCTCTGCCCCGGCTGCCGCGTCCCTTCCTGCCGTCCCCGCCCCCGAGAGTGGCGCGCCTTCGCTGCGCCTCACCGTCGCCCCCGCCGCGCCCACCGAGGAAATGCTGCGCGACACCGCGTATCTTGCCCGGGTGCGCGAAGCCCTGAGCCGCAAAGTCATCCATCCCACAGGCGCAAAAGCGACCGTGGACATGGAGCCTGCCCTGTTTCATCGCGCCAAGCGGTATTGCAATGAGCACGGCAATATCTCACTGCGCCAGGTGTTTCTGGAACTCTTGACTGTTTATTTGGAAGAAGAAGGCTACTAAGCGGGCGGCTTGCTTGTGTGGAGTATGCGTAGAAACCGGCAGGAAGGTCCCCCTGCCCTGGTCCCCGCTAGCGCACTGGCGCACCTGGAAGGGCGCACTGGCGCACCTGGAAGGTGGCGGCTTTGTGATACGTAGTCATGCGCAAGCATACTAGGGGCCATTCCGGGGAGCCAGAAAGAAGTGCCCATATGGGCATAGGGGAGCCGGAGGAGGACGGCCACGCCCTCAACGCCCTATAAAAGCACGCAACGCTCTCCTGCCTGTACGTTCTGGGGAGCAGCGTCGCTTGAGGATTGAAAAACTTGTTTATGCGGAACGCGAAACTTCTTCCACTCATCAGCCTCGCGGCTTGCTTTCTTCTTGCCGGCGCGTCTCGGACGAGCGCTCAGCAGATTGGGACGCACTTGCTGCCGCAAGCCAGGTTAGCCTCATTTATTGATTACCTCCCTTCAGGGGGAACCTGTGCGAAGCACAAGGATGGGGTAATTCGAAGCTTGGGGGTTCTTCCTTTTCCGCTGAGTTGCTGGGCATACCCTCAGCTGCCCTGACGCGCGAACGACAGCTTGCCTAGTGTCAATCGCCGCGCATCCGCATTCCAGGGCCAGGCCTGGCTGGACAGCAAGTCCACCGCCTGCTGCGCATCCGTGCCGCCTGCGGGTTGGGCCGGGTAGATGCGCAGCGTGCCGTCCGGGGTTTGATGCCAGCGCAGGGGAACATTGCCTGCCTTTGCCGTGACGCCCGGCGCGGCGGGCTGCCAGAACAAGGCCCCCGATCCGTCGGCGGCAAACATCAGCCCCACCGTCCCGCGGTTTGAGGCCCGCGCCCACCGCCCCACCACCGCATCCGGGTGGGCAGGGGGCGTCACCAGAGCGTTATGCCCCAGCCACAGCAGGATCGCCAGCACCGCCACAATACCTGCCACGCATGCGTAGATTTGCTTTTTTGACAGCCCCCCGCGCGCTCCCACCGCCTCTGGGCCGACCGGCAGCGGCTCCTGCGGCGCGTCCGTGCGGGGCGCGAAGACCGGAGACATCATAAAGAGCTGGGTTTTGTTGAATTCATCATCGCCCGGGTCAGCCGCTTCTGCGGCTATCGCTTCTACCCCCGTATGATAATGGTAGCCGCAGGTGGCGCAGACCGGCGTTTCCAAAAATGCCATCGTGCCGCACTGCGGGCAATACTTGGCTTGCCGTTTAACAGTCATGTCTTTGTTTTACCACAATTCGGGTTTCTCGCGCCATGTTCACTTCCCCTTCGTTGCCAAAAATCCGTTGTCACATTGTCGTTTTCATGCCGGAGTTTGGGCGGCAAGCACGCTTCTGCTTGTGCTGCTTTGCCGAGGGGCGGCAGCCGCGCCCCGGCGCATTGTCGTCCCGCACGAGCATGGAACTGTGCGCGTGGAGGGCAAGCTGCAGGGGTACAAAAGCCGGGCCATGTTTGTGCTGCGCGCCCATCGTGGGCAGAGCCTCGCTTTATTTGTCGTGCGGGGCGGGCCTACTGTCATCATGCTGCGCTTTCCCGACGGGCAGCAGGACGGCGCGCCCGGCGGCATCCGCGTAGTTTTGCCGCAAACGGGAGATTACCGTATCACAGTCACGGAGCACGCGATGGGCGAACCCTGGCGCGGCCCCTTTGTCCTCCAGGTGACTTTGCGCTGAACTTGCGTTCTAGAGGCGGAGCCGCAAGCGGATTGTAGTCTTGCTGCCTGCGCACTTAACAATGCTGGGGAAACGCCGAAGCGATACCGACTGGTGGCCGGGGGCACACCGCTGCGTTGACTTTGCGGGGCGTGTGGGGCTATAATAAAGCACAAGAAAGCGTGTTTACCATGAGCCAATTGATCCAGCTTGACCTGCCGACTTCCGCCGCACCCATGCCCATTAATGCTCCCCGAACGGGCCGGCGCATTCCCGAATGGCTGACCATCAAAGTCCCCAAGCGCCAGGGAATTGACGAAGTGCAGTCGCTGATGCGCGCCAACAACCTGGTGACAGTGTGCGAGGAAGCGCGCTGTCCCAATTTGGGCGAATGCTGGAGCAAGAAGACCGCAACCTTTATGATCTTGGGCGATACGTGTACGCGCTCGTGCCGCTTTTGCGCGGTTAAGACCGGCAAAGGCGGGGCATTAGACCCGGACGAGCCGCGCCGCGTGGCCGAAAGCGCCGCCGCTTTGGGATTGAAGCACACGGTCGTTACCAGCGTCAACCGGGATGAGCTTCAGGACGGCGGCTCGCGCCATTTCGCGGAGACCATTCGGCACCTGCGCGCTCTTTTGCCGCAGTCCATTGTGGAAGTGCTGACGCCGGACTTTCTGGGGAACAAAGCCAACATTCAGATCGTCGTGGACGCAAAGCCGCATATCTTCAACCACAACATTGAAACCGTGCCGCGCTTGTACCGCAAGGTGCGTCCGCAGGCCCGCTATATCCGTTCGCTGCAACTGCTGGAATATGTCAAGGCCGCCGACCCGTCCATCTATACCAAGTCCGGCCTCATGGTAGGCCTGGGCGAAACCAAAGACGAAGTGGTCGCTTTGCTGCAAGACCTCAAAGCATACGGCGTGGACGCGGTGACCATCGGCCAGTATCTCAAGCCCGGCAAAAACTACCTGGACGTTGTAGAGTACGTTCACCCGGATGTGTTCGCCGAGTACAAAGCCATCGGCGAAGACATGGGCTTTATGTTTGTCGCCAGCGGGCCGTTTATCCGCTCCTCGTACAATGCCAAAGAATTCAGCGACCAGTTCCTTGCCCGGCAAGCAGCGCTCTCCTCCGCCCCCCGCGAGGCTCAGCCGGACGCTGCCTAGCTTTGGGCGTCCGGCCCTTCCATGAACCATCGCCGCCCCGCCATCGCCGCTCGTCCGCCGTCTTTGCCCCGCGCTGCCCGCGTCTTCAAGGGTCTTGTGCTGTGGGTGCCCCTGCTCTGCTTGCTCTTTGCCTCAGGCGTGTATTTAGGCGGCGTCGGGCGGCTGCTGCGCGCGAACCTGCCCCCTGTTGTCGCGGAGATTGCCGGTGAGCAGCTTCACCACGAGGTGCGGATTGGACGTATTGTCTTTCGGTCCGGCGTCGTGGTTTTAGACAACGTCGCCGTGTCTAACCATGCCACCTTTGCTTCCAGTGGAGGCGAGACGGCGCTGACTGCCCCGCGCGTTTCTATCCACTACAATCTTCACTCCCTGCTGTTTGACCCGCGCAATGCCGCCCATGCGATTGGCGACGTGGTCGTGGACCGCCCGGTTGTGCTGTTTGAACGGCTTTCCAACGCGCAGTTTAACATCAGCGACATTATCAAATCCCGGCCCAAGACCAACAACAAGCCGTTTGTCGGCACGGTGATTGTCCGCAACGGCACCCTGCGTTTTCGGGATTATGTCGCCCCGGCCCGGCTGCGTGAGCGTCCCGCCCTCAACACGCTGTATGCCGTCAACACCACTGTCAACTGCCGCTCCGAGCGGTATATCTATTTTGCAGGCACCGGGCAGGGAAGGTCGGAGCGGCTGGCCCATGTCGCCATCAAAGGAGATGCCTCGCGCCTGGCATCGTCCCGCTACCGCGTGTCGGCGCAGGTGTCCGACGGCGACGCGGCGTACTGGGCGGATTATTTCAAGGCCTTCCCGCAGGGGCGGATCACACATGGGCGCGCGAACCTGGATTTGATCGCTTCGCAGCTCGGCAAGCAGCCTCGCAATGTCCCCATTGACCTGTCGGGCCGCGTCAATTTTTCCCAGGTGGCCGTGTCTCTCGTAGACCCGCGCGTGAAGCATCTGCCCCTGAGCGACATTGCGGGCACGGCGTTGTTTACCGGCGTCGGCGTGAGCATCGACGGGGCAGGGCGGGCGGCAGGGCAGGGGGTTTCGTTTCATGGCACCGTGTTTGACCTGATGCGTCCGCAATTGGCCTTTACAGCCTCCGGTTCTCATATCAACCCCAATCCACTGCTGCGCGTTCTGCCTGCCATCCGGGTACCGCCGGGGGTCACGCTCAGCGTTGGCTCGGCGACGGCGCAGATCACTGGGTCGTCGGACTTTCCGGTCGTCAGCGCCGCCGTGCGCATTCCGCGCATCGCGTACCGGGGCAACATCGCGAACAATGTACGGGCGCGCGTTTTGTACGCCAACAATGTGCTGTCTCTGCCGACCGTTGTCTTCCAGCCTGCGGCGGGCGGGGAGGGTATTTTGCGGGCCACGGTCAACACGCAGTCTTTGGTTCCCTCCATCGCGATTGGGGGGCGCGTGTCGGGGGTGAATGTGGCACGCCTGCATCTGCCGCCCACGCCGGGCGGCCCGGCGTTGTCTTTGGGCGGAATAGGCAGCGCGGAGTTTTTGTCACGCTCCACCAGTGGCGGCCCGGATGCGCCGCTTTCGCTAGTCGCCAATGTTGTTGTCAGCAATCCCCGCGTTCAGCACACCGTCCTGCGCTCCGTGCGCGGGCGCATTGCGTGGATACCCGGCACGGATGTTGTGGTGCGCCGCGCTGTGGTGCAGGACGGGCACGGCGGGTCGGCTACGGTCAGCGGGCGCGTGCCGACCACGCCCACTGCCGCCTGGAACCTGGCGGTGAACGCCAATGGCGCGAGCCTTGCCCCGCTGCTGGCTCCGTATGCCACGCTGCCTGTGGCGGGATTGGCCTACGCACAGGCGCACGTCGCAGGGCCGCTCGGCACGCCCATCGTGTCCGGCGCCGCGCAGGTGTACGACGGCAAGTTCAACGGTGTCGGCGTGGATGCCCTGACCGGCAGCTTCACGGCGGGGGCGGACAGCGCGATCCTGCGGAACGTTGTCGTGCGGCGTTTTCCCACCGAAGCGCACGTTTCGGGCCGCGTCACGCAGCTTGCGTCGGGCAACCCTTTGCTTACACTGAACGTCTCGCTCGTGCAGGGCGATGTGCAGGATTTTATTTCCCTCGCGCAAACTGTGCAGGCGCGGACGGTGAAGCAGAGCCATATCCCGCCGCCCCCGCTCAATCTGCCGACACTCACGGGCACGGCGCAGGGAACGTTTCGCATTGCGGGCCGGGCAAACAATCCGCAGGTTTCCGGGCAGGCGACCGTGACGGACGCCACCATTGACGCCTATCGCTTTGACAAACTGGGGGCCAGCGTCGTTTATCGCAATGGAAACGTGCGCGTGGACAACGGCTTTGCCACTGTGGAAGGCGGGGCGTCTGTCAAAGCACGCGGGCAGTTCAGTCCGCGCACCGGACGACTTGCCGCTGCTGTTTCCGGGACAAACGTTAATGTTGACCTGTTCCGGCCTTTGTTCAGCCCCTTTGTAGACCTCAAAGGCATTTTGGCGTTTGCCGGGACAGTCGGCGGCACCCTCCAGTCGCCCACGGGCGCGCTGAGCGTATCCGGGCAGAGCTTGGGCATCAATGGGCAGAACCTGGCCCCGTTAACTGTGGCCGGCCGGTTTGCGAACGGCGTGCTTACTCAAACCGGAGCGCCCTGGGCGCTGTCGTTCCTGCCCGGCAGCACAGACACGGAAGGCAGCCCCATCGTTCCCGCCCCGCGCCCGATTACCTATATCGTCAATGATGTGCGCCTCGCTCTGCCCACGCCCGCTCATCCCCATCAGCCCCGGAATATCGCGCTGTCCGTGTCTGTTCCCGCCGATGCGCCGGAACACTTCTCGCACCTCGTGGACACGCTGCGCGCGAGCCAATTCGCCAGGCGGCTCGCTGTGCAGAAAGCCCTGGCATCGCTGGACACGCTGCCGTTCTCGCCCGATGCCACCCTGTCCATTCCCAAACTCACCGTGAGCGGCACGTTGGATGCCCCCAAGGTGGCCGGGACTGTGGTGGCTTCGCGCATCACGGCAGGGGATGGCAGCGGGGCGGATACAGCCCAGATTAGCGGCTTGTTTGCCGGAGGGCCGCAGCCGACTGCAAGCGCCCAGGCCCGTATCGCCAACCTACGCGTGGACGGCGTCACGGTGCAGTCGGTGGCGGCATCCGGCAGCCTCGCGGGACGCACCGTGACCCTGGACACATTGGATGCCCGTGCGCAGGCCGCGAGCCTCCATGCGTCCGGCCAGGCGGATTTGGACGGACGACTGGACGCCTCCCTAGAGGCATCCAACATTCCCCTGGGCCTATTTAATGCCCTGATGCCGTCCGCGAAGGACGGCGGAAAGCGCCGGTTGTCGGGCACGGTCAGCGCGCTTTTTCTGCAAGCCAGCGGCCCGACGCAGTCTCCCGATCTGATTGGATCGCTTGACCTGGACAAGCCCGCGCTGGACTTAGGCAGTCAGGATGGCAGCGGCAGCCATTACGCGCTGGACAGCATCCGCACCGGCGCGGTCACTTTGACGCGCGCCACCAACGGCCCGGCTCGCCTGTTGACCGTCAGCGACCTGGCAGCGTTTAAAGGCGGCAGGCCCGTGGCGACCTTGTCCGGCACGCTGCCGCTGAACTTGTCCGCGGTGACGGCGGAAACGCTGCTTGCCATGCAGACCGATCAGCCGCTGCAGGCAAAGCTGCAAATCTCCGATTTATCCGTGCTCGCCCTGCTCAGTCCCTCATTGATTGACCCCACGCGCACCGGCGGGGCATTGACCGCCGCCGTCAGCGTCGGTCCCAACCAAACATTGCAGGGGCAGATAGACATCGCCAATGCCTCCGTCGGGCTGTCCGGGTTTGGCACAAGCCTGACCCGCCTGGGCGGCCGCATCCTGGTCGGCGGCAGCCGCGTCACCGTGCAAAGCCTCGCCGCGCAATCCACCAAAGGCGGCACGGTGTCTGTGACCGGCGGCGGCACATTGACCCAGGCCAATCTTCAGGTGCGCGCGACCGGCTTCACTGTGGACGAAACCGGCAAGCAGACCCTGCTCGCCCAAATGTTCAACAGCGGCGCGCGTGGCACTCTGGACGGCCAAATCTCGCTCGCGGGGCCATGGCTTTCGCCGCGCCTCGCGACCGCGCCGGGCCTGCCGTTGGTGGTGTCCCATGCCAGTGGGACCGTGCCCTCGGTCACGGAGCCGACCGGACGCATCGCGCGCATCAATATTGTCCATGCCGGGGGCGCAAGCGTGCCGACGCCCAAGATTTTAACCATGGTCTCCCAAAAGATTGGAGATGCCTTTGACCCCGATGCCGCCCAGCGCGACCTGGCCGCCATTCGCGGATTGGGCTACTTCAACGGCGGCGTCAAGCTGACCACGGAGCGCGACCCCACCGGCGGCATCAATCTCACCTACACGGTGGCCGAGACCGCCCAGGACAATTTTGACCCGCAATTTGATATTCATGTCGCCCTGGGCGGCGGGAAAAACGAGACGGTTTCCGTGCGCTCGTCGCTGCTGCGCGCAGACGCACGCGGCGATGTCCATGTGGGCGGCACGCTGCTCGCGCCCCAGCTGCAGGCGCATCTGACCGTCGCCAAAGGGCAGTTCATTCTGCCGCCGTCCACGCTCCTCAAAGTGGTCAAGCCGCAGGGCGGCGGCGACAACATCGTTGATGCCCGCTACCCCGCCGCCGACCCTGGCGCCGGCGGCCAGCCCGGCCTGGAATCCCGCATCAACCTGACCGCGCAGGCGACGGTGTCCGTATCGCCTGCACTGCTGAACGCCAACACAAGCGCGGCCTCGCAGGGGGTTGCGTATGCGCCTTCCGTGGGCGAAATCCCGACGCAAAATCAAGGCGCCATCGCCAACCCGTTCGGGGCCGGGGCGCAGTCGCAGCGCTACAAAATCACGGCGCACATTTACGGCCTGCTCAATGTCCCGGATCGTTTGACCCTGGACCTGACATCCTCGCCTGCGGGCCTGACCCGCCAGCAAATGCTGGCGGCTTTGGTGCAGGAAGATGTCTACCTGCGGCTAGCGCGGGGCGGCGGCGGAGCCGAAGACGCGCTCAAAAACCAACTGGGCGCGGCCATCACCGGCATCGCCCTGCCGGCCCTGCTGTCTCCGCTGGAAGAAAGCATTGCCAGCACATTCGGTTTGGAAGATTTCAGCGTGGATTATGCGCCCAACGCGCCCGTGCAGGTGACTCTGAGCAAAGAACTCGCGCCCCGCCTGACCGCCACCTACCAGCGCGCCTTCGGCGCGCGCGCGCCGGGCGCGGTCAATTCCATCCTTTTGCCGCCGCAGTATCTGCTCAAGCTCGGATACGGCATTTCACGCCATTTGCAGCTGACGGTCTCCACCGACGACCAGCGCACCAACACGATTGCCCTGGAAGGCATCTTTGGGTTTTAAGTGTTCCGCATCCAAATCCCCTCTGTTTCGGGTAAAAGAAGCCTCGTATTCCCAAAGGCCACGCGGGCGGGAGCGTGTCTTGCCGCCTTGCCGCAGACGGGCGCAAAGCAGGCTGCCAAGTCTTCCCCAGGGCGTTTTTTGCGCGTTCCCAGCGTGTACCGACGACGGAACGTTTCTTTCCGTCGTCGGTATGCCGTAGAAACACGCAGAAAACACCGGAACAACAACGGTGCAGCACGCTGCCGCCAAAAAAAGTGAAACATTTTCTCGCACCCATTGTCCAAAGGAGTGACGCAATGGCCCTGGTGCCGGGCGCACACAACAAACCGAAGCTGGACTGGACGACGCGCCGCGCTGCCGAGGCAGACGGGACGCCGGTGTCTGGGCAGAGCCGGCGGGCCGACATTGCTCTGGTGCAGGACTCCGACGCCCTGTACGAGCGTTATGGCAAGCCGTTGTTCAACCTCATCTATCAATGGCTGGGGGACTACGACGACGCGCTGGACGTTTTGCAGGAAACCCTGGTTTCCGCCTGGAAAGCGCGGGACAGCTTTCGCGGCGAGTCGCAGGTGTATACCTGGCTGTACCGAATTGCACACAACCACTGCAAGAACCGCTTCAAGCAGCGTGACCGGCAGCGCGAAGTGGAAGGGCCGTCTTTAGATGCTTCTTTTGTCGGTGAGGAAGGCGGCGATGCCCTCACCCGCGAGATCGCCGATTGGAGCTACTCGCCCGCGCAATTGCTGGATCAAAAAGAAACGCGCGCTTTGATTGAAAAAGCGATTGACGGCCTGGCCTCGGAATACAAAGTCGTGCTGACCCTGCGCGAGCTGGAAGGCCTGAGCTACAACGAGATTGCCGACGTGACCGGCCTGACGCTGGCCGCCGTCAAAACCCGGCTCAACCGGGCGCACGCAATGGTGCGGCAGCGGGTCGAGCCGCAGCTTAAAACATAAGATTAACAGAAGATTACGATAAAATAAAGCAAACGAGTTTGTCGAGGGAGTATTGTTTGGTTAACTGGCTTCAGCATCGATGCGACGCAAAACACGGCATTTCGGTGCAGGCATTGTTCCGGGCCTGCACGTTTCTGGCCCTGTCGGGGGCGCTGGCGTTGATGCCCGCGCCGGGCGCGGCTCAGGTTCCGGGACGCCCGGCGGTTCCGGCCCCCGGTCAGCCTTCAGTGGACCCCGGCTCGCCCAAAGCGCAAACGCCGACGGCCCCTGTGTCTTCCGCGCCGGGGGCCGCGTCTTCGCCGCCCCTGGTGCCGCCGCCCGGCCTGTCCGACCTGCCGCCGCCCGCTCCCGCACCGACCATTACGGGCATCAACTCCGGCCAAAGCGGAGCGACTTCCACAAGCTCCGCCCCGGTGCTAACAGGCAAAGTCGCCCGCATCACCATTCGGGGCAATTCCGCGATTTCCACCGAAGCGATCCGGGCCTATATTGCGCAAAAGATCGGCAGTCCGTACAACCCGACTTTGGCCGACCGTGATCGCGACCAGATCAAAGGCATGGGCTACTTCAACGGCGAAATCGGGTTGTCTGCGACCCCCAACGGTGTGGGCGGCGTGGACGAAACCTACACGGTGGCCGAGAACCCGGTCATCAAGCGCATCGTGTTTACGGCCAACACGGCAAACGGCCAGCCGTCGGTGCCCAGCGATAAATTGAAGTCGTTGATTGACACGCATGAAGGCCAGGTGCTGAACACCAACACTTTGGTGCGCGACATTGATAAATTGTTCAACCACAACAGCGGCTACATGCGCCAGCAGGGCTATATCGCCGATGTCAGCGCGGACATCAATATCGACCCCAACACGGGCACATTGACTATCCCTTTGGTGGAAGCGTATATTCAAGAGATACGCGTCACAGGGAACAAAAAGACCAAAATTGCCGTGGTCACCCGCGAGCTGCGCTCCCGGCCAGGCGACGTTTTGAACGAACAGCGCCTGCAAAAAGACCTGACCCGCGTGTACAACTTGGGCCTGTTTGACCAGGTCGGGCCGCTGGATGAGCAGCCCACCGATGTCGGCAAAGTAATTATCGCCATTCCCGTAGTAGAGAAACGCAGCGGGCAGGTCTCGGTCGGTGTCGGCTATTCATCCACGTCCAAGCTGGTCGGACGGGCCGAGCTTGCGGAAAACAACTTCCGGGGTATGGGCGAGCGGGTCAGTCTCAACGCCGAAGTGGGCGGCATCAGCAGCACCAGCAGCCTCCGGCTCGGCTTTTTTGAGCCATACCTGGATAAAGAACATACATCGCTGAATGTTAGCATTTACAACGAAGTAATCTATCGCTTTTCCAGCAATGTTTATTCCAGCGCCACTCAGACCGGCACCAGCAGCGATTACACGGAGCAGCATCGGGGCGTGACTCTGGGGGTCAACCGGCCTCTCAGCGACACCAAGTCTGCGGGCCTCACCTTCCGCACCGAGAGCGTCAAAGCCAACAACTTCAACACGCCGGTGCAGGACACGTTTATTCGGCAGCAAGGGACAGTCACGGCCCTGGGCGCGCAGTATTCCAGCAACACGCGCGACCAGGACTTTTCGCCCGCGTCGGGTGGTCTGTACAGCGGCTCGTATGAGTATGGCCTGGCAAACACCACGACCGTCGGCAACTCGCCTTCGCCGCTCGCGCCGGGCCGGCACACGGTGAACAAAGTCGGGGTTGACCTCCGTCAATACATCAGCCTGCAAGGCCCGCGCAAGCCCGGCGACTTGAAGTCGGCCAAGCGCGTCTTCGCCGTGCATCTCTTGCTGGGGTTCTCCAACCGCGACGTGCCCTTTTTCGAGCAGTACTTCCTGGGCGGCGCCGACTCGCTGCGCGGGGCGGATACAGACCGCTTTTGGGGCAACAATTTGGCTCTTGCGCAGGGCGAGCTGCGTATCCCAGTCAGCAAGAGCGACAGTTTCCAGGGCGTGCTGTTTACGGATATTGGCGACGCCTGGGGCAGTATTTATCAGGGGCAGGGCCTCGCGCAGCACAATCAATTCTCGCTGCAAAGCGACTACGGCGTGGGCGTGCGTCTGGTTACTCCCATTGGGCCTATCCGCGTGGATTATGCCCTGGGACGCGGCGGCGGCAAAACGCAGTTCAGCATCGGTCAATCATTTTAACAGAGCCAAAAGCAAAGGAACTTCATGAAGTCACAGCACGCGTTACATCAGCCGCTCAGCCGGATTTTGGGGACGGCAGGGATTGCCGCCGGTCTGATGCTGCCTTTCTTTGGGGCATTGCCCGTGCAGGCGGCTCCCGCGGCATCGGCTTCTCAGGGGCAGTTCGGCGGCGTGGATTTGGGCCGCATCCTGGCTGGCTACAGCAAAAAAGCCGACCTAGACAGCCAGATACAGGCACTTAACCAAAAGCTGCAATCGCAGTTCAACGCCCAGCAGAACAGCCCGCTGCTTACCAAAGACCAGATTGCGCGCTTAGGCACCCTGGTTTCCAAGTCGCCGCGCACAGATGCGGAAACCGCAGAGCTGACCAGCCTTCAGCAGCAAGCGGCGGCCTCCGCCCAGGAGCTGACGACATTGCAGCAAAAGGCAAACCCGACCGATGCCGACAAAGCGCGCCTGACAACCCTGACCACGCAGCTGCAGGCCGGGCAGCAGGCATTGCAGGAGATTTCTGCCTCCTACACCGCGCAGGTGCAGGCGGAGCAGGATAGATTGAGCGCGCGGCTTTCCGATCAAGTCAAAGCTGCGATTGCCGCCGTCGCGCAGCAGCGGGGCCTCGCGGCAGTCTTTAATTCACAGTACGCGGTGTATACATCCAATGACATCACGGATGAAGTGCTCAAGCGGCTCAACGGCAAATAGGCTCCTTGCGGGCATGTGTTTAGTCTTTGCTCTTGCCGGGTGCGGGCTGCGCCAAGTTCGCGTGGTTCCCATTGTCCCTCAGCGGGGGCATGCAGACCTTGACGTTCTGGTCCGCAGTCATCCTGGCTGGGCAGGGGTTGCGCAGTACGATTTGGCCCTGACTCGCCTGCGCAATGCCTCGGTGCGGCTTGACAGCCCCGCCGCCGATGCTCATCTCACCGTGCTGCCCGCCGACAATGCGGCCGTGCCGCCGTCTCCCGCCGCGCTGATGCGGGGAGAAAAGCAGCAGCTGGAAGCGATCCGGCTGGCACAGGTGGCACGGGTCCGCGAACGCCGCGCACTGGCCCGTCAAAGACAAATCGCCTTGCTGCAGGAAGCCTGGCAGCGTGAAGCGCGCACCGAGTATGTGCGGCAAGCGCGCGAGGCGCAGGGCATTTACCTGCGGCGTGTTCGGCGGACACTGGCGGGCAACGATGCGCAGAGCCTCAATCTCTTGCTGCAGATTAAAGCGCTGCAGGATATTGTCACAGGCTGGAAGGCATCCACGCCGCCGACGCCGCGCCTGACGCAGGCACGGAAAGACCTGGCGCAAAAGCAGGCTTTGCTGGCATCGCTGGAAACCGCGCGCAGCCAGGCCTTGCAGACGGCCCTTGCGGACCGCCACGCGACAATCGCGCGGGCGGCAGCCGCGCGAGACGCTTCGGTGCTGCAATTAACCGGGCAAAAAGAGGCCGCTCTGCGCATGCAGGATGAGCAGCAGACCAGGGCGTTCGCCCAAAGCCTCATCAAGCAGGAGCAGGCCCTGCTGAAGTCGCAGTCCGTGCAGGCCGCCGTTCCGGTGGCTCCGGCGGGTTCTTTGGGGGCGGAAGCGCTTCCACCCGCTCGTTCCGCGCCTGCGCTTTCGCCGGGCAGCGCCGCCAAATCGCTGCGGCAGCTGCAGATGGCGCAAACCCGGCTGCTGGCACAGCGGGCACGCTGGCTGGCCTTTATTTACGATGATACGCGCGCGGCGGCTTTGGATGCCGCGCAAAAGCGGCATTGGACAGTCTCTTTCGGCAAAACCGGGCAGGGCGCTGCGCTGACCGCGCCCCTTGCGCAGATTTTGGCAAGCCAGGGCTGGAAAACGTAACGTATTCGCCCCGCAGGGCGCGGCGCCCTCCCAGAGTGCGCACAAACAGTAGGCAGAAGAGGATACCGGCATGCAAACGACGTTAGGGCAGCTTGCGGCACTTGTGGAAGGCTCCGTGGAGGGGGATGAGACCATCTTTATCCACGGCATTTCCAGCATTGAAGATGCCGAAGACGGCGACATCACTTATGCCGAGAACGACAAACTGCTGGACAGCGCCAGCCGTTCGCGGGCGTCTGCCGTGATCGCTTCGGCGTCGGCGGCCACCAGCGGCGCGGCGGGGCAGAAGCCTCTCATCCGTGTCAAAAACCCCCGCTTTGCGTTTGCCCAGGTGCTGCGCATCTTCGCGCCGGAGCCAAAAGCCTATCAGGGCATCCATGCTACGGCGGTGATTGGAGCCAATCCCTCGTTCGGTGAAAATGCCTCGGTGCATGCCCTGGCGTTTATCGGCGACAATGTCACTCTGGGCGACAACTGCGTGATTTATCCCTTTGCTTATGTTGGTGACAATGTGACGCTGGGCAATAACTGCGTGATCTACCCCCAAGTGGTGCTGCATGACGATACGGAGATTGGCAGCGGCGTTGTTATTCACAGCGGCAGCGTCTTAGGGACAGACGGCTTCGGCTACATGTTTATTGAAAACCGCCACTATAAAATCCCCCAAATCGGACGAGTGATTGTGGAAGACGATGTGGAAATCGGCGCGAATGTCACGATTGACCGTGCGCGCACCGGGTCCACGCGCATCGGCGCGGGCACCAAAATAGATAATCTAGTGCATATCGGGCACAACGTTTCCGTGGGCAAAAACTGCGTAATCGTCGCCCAGGTCGGCGTGTCCGGCAGCGTGGACATCGGCGACGGGGTGATCCTGGCCGGGCAAGTTGGCGTCAAAGACCATGTGAAGATTGGCGATGGCACGATTGTCGCCGCCAAAACCGGGGTCATCGGTGACCTGCCCGCGCAGTCCTTCGTGTCGGGCATGTATGGCCGCCCGCACGGCAATGAGATGCGCGCGCAGGCCCTCTACAGCAAACTGCCGGAGCTAAACAAGCAAATCAAAGACTTGGAAGCGCGGCTGGCGCTTCTGGAAGCGAAACCCGAATAATGCGCCCCCGCAGGACACTGATGTCCGAAAGCGAACCACTGCGGGGCGTGGGGCTGCATTCGGGCCAGGACGCTTCCCTTCGCCTGTGTCCCGCGCCCCCCGGCGCGGGACTAGTTTTTGTGGACACACGCAGCGGGCAGGAAATCCCCGCCTGTCCGCAGAATGTGGTGGATACGTCGCGCTGTACCATTCTCGGCCGGGACGCTGTGCGCGTGCAGACCGTGGAGCATGTGCTGGCGGCTTTGTCGGCCCTGGGCGTGGACGATGCCCGCATTGAAACTTTGGGCGGCGAAATGCCCGCCGCCGACGGCAGCGCGCTGCCGTTTGTCCGTCTCGCGCAGGCGGCAGGCATCCGCGACCACGGAAAAGACGCTGTTCAGCCGCTGATTGTCACGGCTCCCGTGGCTGTTCAGGGCAAAGACGGCGCATTAATCGTGGCGCTGCCGTCGGAGACGTTTCGCGTTTCGGTGGTGCTGGATTATCCCGCGCATGCGTATCTGGGGACTTCGGCGGCGACATTCGGCGGCGGCCCCGGCGAGTTTGAAGTGCAAATCGCGCCCGCCCGCACCTATGGCTTTCTGACCGAGATTACCTGGCTGCGGGCACACGGACTGGCACTCGGCGCCTCTGCGGACAATGCCGTGGCCCTGGGCGAGACCGGGTACGAGACGCCCCTGCGCTTTTCCAATGAGCTTGCCCGGCATAAGCTCCTGGATGTGCTGGGAGATTTGGCATTGGCGGGCCGCCCCCTTCAGGCGCATGTGCTGGCATATAAACCCGGCCATGCGCTGAACGTCGCCCTGGCGCGTTTGCTGTGCGAGGGCACTTTTTAGGCGTTGCGTCGGTGTTGCCAGCGCATCGCTTCGGCGTTTCCAGCGCGTACCAACGACGGAAGAAACTGTTCCGTCGTTGGTATGCCCATAAGACGCCGATGCTCCGCTAAGAAGAGGCGTTGGCAACGCGCAGGGAGGCCCGGACAGGCATCGGCGAATACGCGCCTCGCCCGCGCCTTCCGTAAATGAAAGAGCCGTGTCCGGCGCGTGCGGACAGTTGTGAGGAGAACATTTTGACCATGTTGGACGTTGAAGCGATCAGAGAAATCCTGCCGCATCGGTATCCGTTTTTGCTGGTGGACCGGGTGCTGGAAGTGGAGCCGGGCGTGCGGGCCGTGGGCCTCAAAAACGTGACGGTGAACGAAGAGTTCTTTCAAGGCCACTTTCCCAAAAACCCCATCATGCCAGGCGTTCTGATTATCGAGTCGATGGCGCAGGTGGGCGGCATTATGATTTTGTCGCATGCAGACCATCGGGGCAAAAACGCGGTTCTGGCGACCGTGGAAGAATGCAAGTTCCGCCGCCCCGTTAAGCCCGGAGACACGCTGATCCATGAAGCGACCATGCTGCGGCAGAGGGGCAACATGGGCAAGGTGCGGTGCATCGCCCGCGTGGACAATCAGGTTGCTGCAGAAGCGGTCCTCATGTTTGCTCTGGTGGGCAATTTTTAGGCATATTATTATGCGCCCTCAGTGCAGGGGAAAGACAGAGAAAAGTTTGAGAGAGACAAGCAGCGCAATCGTATGAAGATACATCCAACAGCAGTCGTTGACCCTGGAGCGCAGATCAGCGAGGATGCGGAAATCGGGCCGTACAGCGTGATCGGCGAAAACGTCGTCATCGGGGCCGGGACACGCGTGCGGGCGCATGTCATTATCGAGCCGTTTGTGACATTGGGGGCGAACTGCGACGTGTTCAGCGGGACGGTGCTGGGCGGCATCCCGCAGGACCGCAAGTTTAAGGGCGAAACCTCGCATTTGATTATTGGGGACAACAATGTCATCCGCGAGCATGTCACGATCCACCGGGCGGCGGGGGCGGACACGGAAACGCGGATCGGCAGCGATAATTTGATTATGGCGTATTGTCATATCGGGCATAATTGCACTATCGGCAGCGGGATCATGATGGCGAACATGGTGGGCTTGGCGGGCCATATTGAAGTGGAAGACAAGGTGATATTCGGCGGCTTTGTCGGCGTGCATCAGTTTGTGCGCGTGGGGAAAATGGCGATGGTCGGCGGCTATTCCAAAGTGGTGCAGGACATCCCGCCGTTTATGATGGCCGATGGTCGCCCGTGCAAAGTTTTGGATTTGAACGTTATCGGCCTGCGCCGGGCGGGCGTCTCGGCGAAGGCGCGGGCCGACCTCAAGCAGGCCTACAAGCTGCTGTACCGGTCGGATATGAACATGTCGCAGGCGGTGGAAATGGTGGAAGCCGAAGTCCCGTCCGGGCCGGAGTGCGATTACCTGCTGGGGTTCATTCGCAAAATCCGATTCGGCTCCAATGGTCGTCAAAACGATGCGCCCCGTATCTAGCACCGCCTGGCAAGGGCTGCCCACGTGACCCAAAAACCGCTGACAATAGCCTTTGTTGCAGGGGAGCTATCGGGCGACCGGCAGGGGGCAGCCTTGCTGGAAGCGCTGAAGCGGATCGCCACGCCGCGCCTGGTGCAGGCATGGGGGATCGGCGGGGCGCGCCTGAAGGCGGCGGGCATGGCATTGCGCCATGACAGCACGCCGTGGGCATCTATCGGCATTGCCGCCACCCTTGTCAATGCGCCGTTTCTGCTGGGCGCGCTGGCGGACATGAAGCGCGCCCTGGCCCGCAACCCGCCCGATGCTTTGGTGGTGATTGATTCAGGGGCGTTCAATGTGCCATTGGGCCGCTGGGCCAAGAAGAACAGCATCTGCCCGGTCTTTTACTATTTCCCGCCCGGCTCGTGGCGGCGCACGGCGCGCAAAAAAGCCAAAGGCCTGGCCGATGCCGCAGACCTGGTGGTGACGCCGTTTCCGTGGTCCGAAGCCCTGCTGCATCAGACCGGCACAAACGCAGCGTTTGTCGGGCATCCGCTGCTGGATTTGGTCAAGCCATCCCTGCCCGAAGCGGAGTTTTACCATCGCTATGGCCTGGACCCGCTTCGTCCGCTGGTGGCATTGCTGCCGGGCAGCCGCAAGCTGGAAATTGAGCATATTCTGCCTGCGCTGATTGGGGCGGCGGGGGAAATCACGCGGCGTATTCCGGGCGTGCAGTTTGCCCTGGCCCTGGCGGACGGCGCCCCGCGCGCGCAGGTAGAAGCCACTATTCGGCGTGAACAGACCCGAGGCGGGCATGCGGCCCGCGTGCAGCTTTTGATGCACCAGGCCGGAGGCAGGCTGGCATCGTTGGCGCAGAACGCTTTGACGCCGCCCATTTTGGCAACCAACGAGGGCATTCCGGTGCGCGCCCGCCTGGACACGGACGACGCGCCTGCGAGTCAAGAAAAGGCCCCGCTCGCCCCATTGGTTATTTGCGAAGGGCTGACCTATGATGTTCTGGCGCGGAGCGACCTGGTCATCACCAAAAGCGGCACGTCTACATTGGAAGCCGCCATTCTGCAAAAGCCGATGATTATCGTCTACCGTGGGTCGGGCATCATGGCATTGGAGTGGAAGCTGCGCAAGCCGCGTGCCGGGGTCGTGCATATCGGCATGCCCAATATTTTGGCGCAGGAGCGTTTGTTCCCCGAGTTAATTCAAGACGAAGCAACGCCCGACGCGATTGCCGACCTTGCCGTGTCTTTGCTCTTGCAGCCGGAGCACCTGCTGCGCCTGAAGGAAAAGCTGTCTGCCCTGATGCAGACGACTCTGGGCGAACCGGGCGGCGTGGCGCGGGCCGCCGAGCTGCTCTATGCTCTTGCGCAGGGAAACGCCGGACAATCATTATGAGTATCATTACTGAAGACGGAACGAAACCAGCCGGTAAGCCGCCTTTTTTGGTGCGTCGCCGCACAACGTTTACGTGGATTGCTCCGCTGTGCCTGCTGGCTGCCGCGCTGCATTTCCACCGGCACGACGGCGGCATGGCGGCCTATATTGGGGGGATTGCTCTGGTCGTGCTGGGCGAAGTGGTGCGTTTCTGGGCGGCAGGCACCATTGCCAAGGATGCCGAAATCGCCACCGGCGGGCCATATGCCTATGTGCGCAACCCGCTTTACTTCGGGTCGCTGCTGCTGGCTCTCGGTTATGGGCTGGTGTCCGGGCTGGGATGGTGGGGCGTTGGCGGGATGCTGGCGCTGTTTCTGCTGTTTCACATCGCGGCGATTTTGTTTGAGGAAACATTCCTCAAAGCAACGTTCGGTGCCCCGTACAAAGAGTATGTCAAGCATGTGCCGCGCCTGATTCCGTCCCTGACGCCGCGCACGCAGGGGGCAAGCGGCTACCGATGGGCGCAGGCGCTGCGCAACCGGGAGCATATCTCGGCTTTGTTCGCGCTGGCGTTTGTGCTGCTGCTCAGCCTGCGCTTTCTGGTACACTCCTAATATATAAAGTGAACATGACAAACACATCGCGGCGCGTCTGGAACTTCATCCTGAGTTTTATCCGGCGGGATCGCAAGATTTTGCTGATGGCTTTGGTGTGTGCGGGCGTGTATGCGGGCTTGTCCCTGGTGATCGGGTATGTCAGCAAGCTCTTGCTGAACCTGATGGACTCGGCGAATGTCTTGGATATACATGGCCTGCGACGGCATGTCACGCCGCACGAACTGGCGCGCCTAAACCACTACAGCCTGGCTGTGGTGGGCATCTACGCCGTCCGCTGGGTTTTTACCTACGGGCAGACCGTGTACTTTGCCGAAGTCGGGCAGCGTTTGGCTCTGCGCATTCGCAATGCCATTTATCAGCACCTCCAGGGCCTCTCCCTGGGTTTTTTCAATAACCAACGCACGGGCGCGCTGATGTCCACCATCAACAACGACGTGCCCCTGCTGCAAAGCACGGTGAGCAGCCTCAAAGACGTGGCGACCGCGCCGTTCTTAATCCTGGGCGGCCTCGTGATTGTGTTTCGTATTTCGTGGCAGCTGTCCCTGGTGGCGATGATTGCCGTGCCTCTGATGGCCTTGACCATCAATCGCCTGACCCGCGTGATCCGTCAGATTACGTCCAGCACCCAAGACAAGCTGGCCGATGTCAACACGCTGATGGAAGAAACGCTGAGCGGCATACGTGTCATTCAGTCGTTCTCCGGGGAAGGGCATGAAATCCGGCGGTTCGCGCAGGAAAACCTGGCGGCCAAGGAACTGTCCATGTCGGGCGTGCGCAAGGGCGCGCAGCTCAAGCCCACCATCGACCTGATTGGCGCGGTGGGTGTTGCGTTTGCCCTGTGGGTTGGCGGGTATTTGGTCATCAAAGGCCAATTAACGTTTGGCGATTTGGGCTTCTTTATCCTGACGCTCAATCAAATTGCCGTGGGCATTAATGGCCTGGGCAGCGCGAAAGTCACCTGGGAGCAGGTGCAGGCGGCAGGAGAGCGCATTCTGGTCAACGTGCTGGACGTGCAGTCCGACGTGCAGGATGCCCCCGACGCTGTTTCGCTGGCCCAGGTGGAAGGGCGCATTGAGTTTCGCCATGTGGCTTTCGCCTACAACGAGCATTCCCCGGTGCTGCGCGACGTGTCATTTACGATGGAGCCGGGGGAAGTGGTCGCCGTGGTCGGGCCGTCGGGCGCGGGCAAAAGTACCATCGCCGACCTCATCCCGCGTTTTTATGACCCGCAGGCCGGGCAGATACTCATCGGCGAGCACGATTTGCGCTCGGTGACAATCGCCTCCCTGCGGCATCAGATCGGGATTGTGCCGCAGGAAACCGTGCTGTTCGGCGGCACGATCCGCGACAACATTGCGTATGGAAACCCACTGGCGACGCAAAGCATGGTGGAAGACGCCGCGCGCGCCGCCAATATCCACGACGAAGTCACCCAAATGCAGGGCGGGTACGATGCCATCGTCGGCGAGCGGGGCGTGAAGCTGTCCGGCGGGCAGCGCCAGCGGATCGCGATTGCCCGCGCCCTGCTGAAAGACCCGCGCATTCTGATATTAGACGAGGCCACATCGTCCCTAGATACCAACTCGGAGGTTCTGGTGCAGGCGGCTCTGGATAACCTGATGCAAAAGCGCACGACCCTGGTGATCGCCCATCGCTTGTCCACGATCCAGAATGCGCATAAGATTTTGGTGCTGGAAGCGGGGCGTATTGTCGAATCCGGCACACACAGCGAGCTGCTCAGCCTGCATGGCCTCTACGCCCACTTGTATGCCCGCAGCCAAAGCGAAAGCCCGGCCCCGCTCACCGCGGCTTCCGGTTCCTGAGCCTTGCCGCGCTGAAAAACATCACTGCCCGTTTGTGCCCTAAACGCCATGCGCTTCAAGCTGCCCATCATCACCTTTTTGGTTTACTGGTATACCCGCTGCACTGCGGCGACCCTGCGCCTGCGGGTCATTGGGGAAGACCCTGTGACCGCGCTGCAAAAGGCGGGACAGGGGGTGATTCTGGTCACCTGGCACGGGCGAACCTTTCTGCCCATCACGCGCTTTCGCGGGCGCGGCTACTGGGCGTTTATCTCCACCTCGCGTGATGGCGAGTATCAAGACCGCATCTTCCGGCGCTACGGCTGGCAGACCGTGCGCGGGTCTACGTCTGCGCGTGGGGCGGTGCAGTCTGCTCTCACGATGATCAAGCACCTGAAAGCCGGGGCCACGCTGGCGCACACGCCCGACGGCCCGCGCGGGCCGCGCGGGCAGGTGCATGCGGGCGCTATTTTTCTCGCCCAAAAGTCCGGCTGCCCTATTATCCCCGCAGGCATCAGCGCTGCCCCGCGCTGGCAGTTGTCCACCTGGGACCGGTATCTTGTCCCCAAGATGTTCGCGCGCGGCGTCTGGATTTACGGCGAGCCTATTACTATTCCCCCCAATGCCTCCCCGGAAGAACAGCGCGAGGCGGCCCTGCGGATTGGGGCGGCCATTGACGCTTTGGAAGAGGAAGCGGAGCGTCAGGTGCGCGCGTGGCGTGGCGCACGTGCGCAGGATGTCGGCGCGTGCCGACCCGCTTAGAGCTGTGGGGGGCGCGCCTGCTCGCGGGCGACATTCCCTCGTCTTTTGCAACAAAGGCCGTGCTCAGCTCTCTGGCAGGCTGCGCGGCGCTTTATGATATTGGGCTGGAAGCCTATCTCTCTGCCGAGCGCATTGGCCTGCGACGCCGGACGCATCTTCCTGTGCCCACGGTCAGTATCGGCAACTTGACCGTGGGCGGGACGGGCAAAACGCCGATGACCCAGCTTTTATGCCGCACATTCGCGGCTCAGGGCAGGCGCGCCGCCGTCCTCAGCCGGGGGCACGGCGGGGCAGGGCAGGGCGTCCGAATCGTCTCCGATGGGCAGGGCACGGTCTTGCTGGGCGCGGAAGATGCCGGGGATGAGCCGCTGCTGCTGGCGCGCACGCTGCCGTCCAACTCTGTGCTGGTGGGCAAAGACCGGCGCGAGTCGGGGCGCGAAGCTTTGCGCCGCTTTGCCCCGGATGCGCTGGTGCTGGATGACGGCTTCCAGTTTTGGCAGTTGGGGCGCGAGTTAGACATCGTTTTATTAGATGCGCGCCGTCCGTTTGACAATGGCTGGCCCCTGCCGCGTGGCCTGCTGCGCGAACCGAAGCGGCACTTGCGTCGGGCGCAGATGGTGGTTGTCACGCGTTCTGAAAGTCTGGACAGCGTGGAGCGGGAACAGTTACAGCGCGAAATCAGCCGATTGGCCCCCCGCGTGGAAACTTATTGGGCGCGGCACGCGGCGCAGGGCTTTGTGCCTGCCGCCAATTTAGCAGGGGCGCTTTTGCCCTTGAATGCTCTGCGAGGACAGCGGATTGTGGCTTTGTCGGGCATTGCGCAGCCTGGCTCGTTTGCCCGCTCTTTGACAGAGGATGCCTATGTGGAGATTGTCCACCACTTAATCTACCCCGACCATGCGCGCTATGGGCTGGGCGACGTGGCCGCCGTGAATGCAGCGATTGAAGCGAAGGGCGCGGCGGCGCTGGTGATGACGGAAAAGGATGCGGTGAAATGGCCGCACAGCCCTGCGCTTTCTGTGCCGGTGTACGCGCTGCGGACAGCCATGCAGGTGGAAGACGAGGCGCGCTGGGCCGCTTCGGTGATGCGCCGCTTGTTTGGGCAGACATGAAAAAGCGATTTTGGCAATGGGTGGTGCGGCAGGCGTTTTTGCTGCTGCTGTTTGTCTTCAAGCGTCTGCCGCTGCCTGTGGCGCAGGGATGGGGGGCGTCCGTGGGCGCTTTGGGCTTTGCTGTGTCCAAGCGCTACCGGGACGTGGCGGCCCGCAATTTGCAGTGGGCATTTGGCGATAGTTTAAACTCTCGGCAGCGGCAGGCACTGGCCCGGCGGGTGTTTGTCAACTTCGGACGCGCGACTTTGGGCGAGTTCTTGAAAGCGCCGTTTCTCAGCCCAGATGCCTTGCGTCGTTTGGTAAAGGCTGACTCTTACGCCCCGATTGACGCCCTTCTTACCCGTGGCAAGGGGCTAATATTGGTGACCGCCCACTTCGGCAATTGGGAGCTTTTGGCCCGCCGCGCCATTCTGGAAGGCTATGCCGTGACCGTTATTGCGCGGCAGGGCGACGATCCGCAGTTTAATGCCCTCACCGATGCCTTGCGGGAGAACGGCGGCTATGAAGTGCATGCGCGGGGGGCGTCTCCCCGTTTGCTCTTGCAGCGCTTGAAGCAGAACAAGATTGTCGCCATTCTGCCCGACCAAAAGTCCGACGATGTATTTGTGCCGTTCTTCGGCAAGCTGGCGGGCACTGTCGCCGGGCCTGCGGTGCTGGCTCTGAAGACCGGCGCGCCGATTGTGCCGATGTTCTGCCCGCGCCTGCCCGACGGCACGTATGAAGTCGTGATCTGCCCTGAGATTGACACCCACTCGACCGGAGATGCCAAAGCCGACACGCAGCGCATCATGGCGGACATCAACCGGGCAATTGAGGACATTATCCGTCGTTACCCCGACCAATGGCTGTGGCTGCACGACCGCTGGCGACTGCCGCCCCAGGAACACCCCGCGTATGAAGACTACCGTGCCGCCGCTCGGCAGCATTGACCGCCTTTTAATTGTAAAAACAAGCAGCATCGGCGATGTTTTGCATGCTCTGCCTCTCGCGCAGGCGCTGAAAGAAACACACCCTGCGCTGGTGCTGGGCTGGGTGGTGCGCGCCCGGTGCGCCGACATCCTGCGCGGCAATCCCTCTCTTGACCACCTGTATGTCGTGCCCGACAAGCCGTCTTTGCGCGACTTATGGGTGCTCCGCAAGACGTTGCATGCCGCGCGCTATTCGGTGGCATTGGACTTGCAAGGATTATTATTATCGGGCATGCTGACGTGGCTGTCCGGCGCGCGTGTCCGCGTGGGCTGGAATCGCAATCGCGAGGGCAATGCGCTGTTTCTCACCCATCCCATCGTGCCGGGCAAAGATGCGACGCGGCACGAAATAGACGCTTTGTTTGGCTTTGCCGATGTGCTGGGCATCCATCCGGCCCATGAGAGTTATCCGGCCCAGAGTTATCTCGCGGCGCAGGACCGCACATGGGCAGGCGAACACCTGGCGGGCCTGCCGCATCCCCTGGTCGCGCTGAACGTCGGGGCATCCCGCGCCTACAAACGCTGGCCGCTGGAACATTGGGCCGCCCTTGCCGATGGCCTTTCCCATCGTGGTGCAGGGCTGGTGTTTGTGGGCGACAAAGCCGATGCGGCTTTGGCCGCGCAGGTGCGGGCGCTGATGACTTCTCGCGGCCCCGCTGTTGACCTGGCAGGGCAGACCAGTTTGCGCGCCCTGGCGTCCGTCCTGGCTGCCTGCGATTTGGTCGTCAGCGCGGACACCGGGCCGATGCACCTGGCGGTCGCGGTGGGAACCCCCGTGGTCGCCCTCTTTGGCGGCACCGACCCCCGGCGGCACGGGCCTTACGGCGCGCTCCATACGGCCCTGCACAAACCCTTGCCGGGCGCCTCGCCTTCGCGCAGGCCCGCAGATGCTTACGGCGAAGCCTGCATGCGCGCCCTGTCCCCGGACGACGTGCTGCGCGCCATTCCGCTGTTGAGAGCGTCCCATGCCTGAAAAGATATTGGTCGTCAACATGAACTATCTGGGCGATGCCTTGCTGACGACGCCTGCCCTGTCCGACCTGCGCCGCGCGTTTCCCGAGGCCCGCATTGACACCATTGTGGGCGCGGGGGCTGCCGAGACCCTGCGCGGCAATCCCGATTTGGATACGGTGATCGCGCGGCGCGGCAAAGCAGGGCGCGGGCGCTTGGCTGAACTCTATCAACTGCTCCGAGCCGGGCGCTATTCCACGGTGATTTACCTGCCGCCCATTCCCGGCTATGCCGTCATGGGCTGGCTTGCCCGCACGCCGCGCCGCGTGGGCCAGAGCACCCGCCAAATGAACCCGTTCCTGACCGACCGGCGCTCTGTCCGGGCCGTGCATCTTGCCGATCGGATGCGCGAAACCATGCCCATCCCGCCGTCCCCGCCTCCGCGCGTGCGTCAATTGACGATGACACTGACGCCCGATGCCGTGCAGGCCGCGCAGAGTTTGTTGTCCGGGCGCGGCATTGCACCCAATACCCCATTTTTGGCTGTGAATGTCGGTGCGACCCGTCCGCAAAAGCGCTGGCAGGCTTTGGCGTTCGCCCAAACTTTGGACCTGCTGCCCGGCCTGCCCTGCGTTCTTCTTGGCGCGGGAAGTGGGGATATGCAGCTCGCCCGCGAAGTCTTAGCCCATGCTTACCGCTCCGACATTGTCAACTTGGTTGGGCAGACCGATGTGCCTATGTTGGCCGCCGTTCTCGCCCAAAGCACTGTCTTGCTCAGCGCGGACTCCGGCCCCATGCACATCGCCACCGCCGTCGGCACCCCCACGGTCGCCCTGTTTGGCTCCACCGACCCGGAGTTGACCGGCCCTTACGACAACCGTTCGCGCGTTTTGTATGCCCATCTGCCCTGCGCCCCCTGCTTCAAGTCGCCCATTTGCAGCGGGCGCTGGGACTGCATGCGCGTTCTGACCCCCACCGACGTGTCATTGGCCGTGCGGGAGATTTTGCGCGATCAAAAACCGACTCTCACCCTGCCCATGCTCTCAAATCCCGGCGCGCCGCCTGCCGCTTTGCCAAGTGAAGCGAGCATGTCGCCTGTTGTTTCGCCAAGTGAAGCGAGCGGGCCGCCTGCCGCTTTGCCGACGGCTGCGGGAGGCCCGGCCTGACATGCAGCGCATTCTCCTGGCGACCAAGTTCCGCTTTATCGGCGATACATTGCTGGCCGTGCCCCTCATTCGCGCCGTCCGTGCCCAGTGGCCCGACGCCCACATCGTCCTGCTGACCGGCTACAACGCCCGTGCCCTTTTAGAACACAATCCCTATTTAGACGAAATTATTGAGTTTGACCCGCGCGGGCGCGACAGTGGCGCGGCCCAATTTATGGGCCTTGTTGCGCGGCTTCGGCGGGCGCGCTTTGATGCCTGCTTCGTCTTAAATCGCTCGTTCCATTCCGCCCTGATCCCCGCCCTCGCGGGTATTCCCCTGCGCGCAGGCTTCGCCTCGGAAGGCCGAACGTGGCTGCTCAATCGCCCCGTCGCTTATGACCCGGATAAAAGCGAGATTGACTGCTACTTTGACGTGCTGCGCGTTGTCGCCCCGCAAGTCCCCACCGACCCCGCCCTCGCCCTGTGGCTCTCGGATGACGAGCGCGATGAAGCCAGGCGTCACCTGCAGGAAGCCTGGGTGGAAGACCTTCCCCCCGCGCGCCTGGTCGGGATTCAGCCCGGCGCGAGCCTGCCCGAAAAGCGCTGGCCCGCCGCCCGCTTCGCCTCCCTCGCCGATGCGCTGGTGCAGTCCGACCCGCACGTGCGCCTGGTACTGGTCGGCGGCCCGGACGAGCGCGCCTCCGCCGACGCCCTGCTGGAACACTGCGCCCCCGAGACCCGCGCCCAAACACGCGATTTCGTGGGCCGCTTTGACCTGCGCGGCTCCTTAGCGCTGCTTGCGCACTTGGGCCTGTTCGTGGGCAACGACACGGCTATTCTGCACTCTGCCAACGCGCTGGGCATCCCCACCGTCGCCTTGTTTGGCCCGACCAACCCGCGCAAATGGGGCGCACCCGCCCCCAACCGCCGCGTTCTGGAAGCCCCCAACGGCGCAATGGCCTCTCTTTCCACTGATGAAGTGATTAAAGCTGTGTGTCTGCTGCGTTCCGCTGCTTTGCCCACGCCTTCGCCTCTCGGCTGAGTTTATGTTATCATGCACTGCTGTTGCGAACGCGTGGTTTATGCTTTGTATAGGCATTGCAAGCGCATACCAACGACGGAACAAATCCTTCCGTCGTTGGTATGCGCTTAAGACGCCGATAATCAGCCGTAGCAATGGGTCGGCGAAGGGCGTCCCTGTCCCGTGCTAATCTGGGCAAAACTTGCGCGCCTGCGCAACGTCTGGTATACTAAGCGGAACGATATGGCTATTCCCTGTTACCGGCGCGCGCTTTTTATACGGTTTGGCGGCCTGGGCGACATTTTGCTGGCGACCCCGACGCTGCGTGCCCTTGCAAGGGCGTATCCGGGGATCGCCATTGATTTTGTGGTCGGCGGCGGCATGGCGGATGCTCTGAACGGGCATCCGCTGGTGCGCAATGTCCTGGTCTTCAACAAGCGGGGGACGGATGCGCGCCTGGACCACTTTGTGCCGTTTTTGGTGCGCCTGGCCCGAGAACATTATGATTTGACGGTCAATCTGCACCCTAGCGCGAAGTCGTTTGCGATGGCGGCGGCGAGCCGGGCGCGGACGCATCTGACGTTTCGCAAGCAGATGGGGGTTGAGGCAAAGACCGGACGAGTGGCTCACGCGACCGATGACTTCCTAAAAGAACTGCGCCCCCTGGGGATTGATGAGACGCAGGACCGCCACCTAGATTTTTTTGTCCCGCCGGAGGCGCGGCACACATTGGATGCTCTGCTGCGGGCGTGCGGGGTCCGGCCCGAAGAGCGCCTGCTGGTGATCAACCCCGCCGCGTCGCGCCCGCTGAACCGGTGGCCGCTGGAGCGGTTTGCCCAGGTCGCGGCGCGCTTTGCCGATGTGCCCGGCGTGCGGGTGATTGTCACCGGCGCCCCGTCGTCGTTTCTGACGGTGATGGACGGGCTGGACGAAATCAGCCTGGCGCAAAACGTGGCCTCCGCCGACCCGCGCATTCTCAATCTCGCGGGTCGGCTCAGCGTCAAGGAGTTTGGGGCGCTTTTGCAGGGGGCAAGCGCGTTTCTGACGTGTGATACAGGCCCGATGCATATCGCGTCCGCCCTGGACACACCGATGGCGGTGCTGTCCGGCGCGGCGGACCCGGATCGGACGGGGCCGCTGAACGTGAGTTCTACCGTGCTGATTGACCGAGGGCTGCCCTGCGTGCCGTGCCGGGATCGCATCTGCCGCCGGGGCGATGTCAAGTGTATGGATGACCTCAGCGTGGAGCGGGTGACGACCACCCTGGACGCGCTGCTCGCGGGGCGCACGCGGGAACCCCGCATAGCGCTGCCCATGTTTTAGCATCTGCAAAGTAAGTTTATGAGCATTGTTTCCCACGAAGAACTCGCGCAGATTGTCGCCGAACGTCAGGCACACGGCGAACGCATGGTCTTTACCAATGGCGTGTTTGACCTGCTGCATGTCGGGCACGTGCGTTATTTGACGGAAGCGCGCGCGCTGGGCGATGCGTTGATTGTGGCTGTCAACGAAGATGCATCGGTGCGCAGCTTCAAAGGCGACCTGCGGCCTATTCTGCCCCAAGAGGAGCGCGCCGAGCTATTGGATGCCCTGCGCGTGGTGGATTACGTGACCCTGTTCGGCACGCGCACGCCGGTGCCGCTGATTGAGCAGGTGCGTCCTGCGCTGTATGTCAAGGGCGGCGATTATGCGCGGAGCGATTTGCCCGAAACCGCTGTTGTGCTGGGGTACGGCGGCGACGTGCAGATTCTCAGTTTGGTGCCGGGCCGCTCCACCACCAACATTGTTGCCAAGATACATGCCGCCGCCGCCCAAACGGGCGCGAACGGGGAAGGATAGCTGCCGGAATGCCACTTTCCATACTTCAGGTCGCAACCGGCTGCGCAGGCTGGGGCGGCATGGAGCTGCATATCCTGAACCTGTCGGAGCAGCTTCAGCGGCGTGGGCATGAAGTGACCATTGCCTGCCGCGCCGGGCATTGGGTCGAGCAGCGCGCGCAGCAAATGGGCCTGAAAACGGTCGCGTTCCAGGTGATGCATCAGCAGGACTGGCAGGACTTTTCGCGTCTGCGCCAGTGGCTGCGCGAGAACAAGACCGATGTGCTGCACGTGCATTGGAGCACCGATATTATCGTGCCCGGCTTCGCCGCGCTGCGGGAGCATGTGCCGGTGCGCGTGCTGTCGCGCCACATGCCGTATCCATTCAAGAGCCGCTTGGGGACATGGCTTTACAGCCATCTTTTATTCCCGCGCATGGTGACGGTGTCAAACTCCGTGCGCGAAACGCTGCTTGGCTGCGGGGTGGCCCCCGACAAAGTGGAAGTGATTTACCACGGCACGGACGTGGAAGCGTTTGCGCAGACGCAGTGCTCTCCCGCTCAGGCGCGCCGGCGTTTGGGTATTCCCGAAGGGCATCTCGCGGTTGGGATTGTCGGGCGGATCGCCCCGGAGAAAGGCCATCAGGTGCTTCTGGACGCCGCCCGGCACCTGGGTGACCGTTACCCGCTGCGCTATGTGGTGGTCGGCGATGGCCCCGATGAAGCCGCTTTGCGGCAGTCCGCGCGGGACATGGGACTGGCGGACAAAGTTATCTTTACGGGCTTTGTTGAGGACGTGAACAATGTCATTAACGGCATGGACATTGTCACGGTGCCGTCTATTTGGGATGAGCCATGCTCCGCTGTCGTGCAGCAGGCAATGGCCCTGTCTAAGCCCGTGATCGGCACGCGGGTGGGGGGCACGCCGGAGATGGTGCAGGACCAATTAACCGGCCTGCTGGTGCCGCCGTCTGATGCGCCCGTCTTGGCCGAAGCGATTGCCGCGCTGTCCGGCGATGCGTTCCTGCGCAAACGTTTGGGCAAAGCAGGCCATGAGCGCGTGCAGCAGCTCTTCTCCCTGGATGTGATGACGGATAAAATTGAAGAGTTGTACCGGCGCGAGTACGCCGCCATGCGCGGCACGGGCGAGCTGCACAAGGCGCTGGCATCGTGACAACAGAAGGTCGTCGTCGCCTGCCGCCGGAGTTTGTGCTGCCTTTCACGCCGTCTAATATCGCCGTCAATCGCTGCTCGGTGCCGCGCGCGGCGGCGTCGCACCGCATTCTCATCATGCGCCTGGGCGCGTTTGGCGACATTCTCATGGGCACGCCGCTCTTGGCGGCCTTGCGCAGCGCTTACCCTGATGCCCATCTGACCTGGCTGGTGGAGCGCAATGCGCGCGAAGCGATGGATGCGAACCCCCACATTGACGAACTGATCCTCTGGAAGAGCAGCTACTGGCGCAAGATGCTGCGGAAGGGCAGCCGCCTGCTGTCTCCTGTGTGGGCGTGGCGGGCCGCAGGCTTTCGGCGGCTGTTGGCGCAGAAGCCCTTTGACGTCTTTATCTCGTTTCAGCCGGAAGAATGGCCCTTGCTGACGCCTGATATTGGCGCGGCAAAGTCCATTGGCGTGTTTGATACGTTTCGTCAGTTCTACGGCCACACGCACGCCAGCCCGCATGCCCGGCTTTACGACACGGCCTATGCATTCCCTCACCTGCCCGCGCACCGGACAGATCAATATCTGCTGCCGCTGGAGGCGCTGGGCCTGCCGCCGACCGCCGACAAGCAGATGCGAATAGGATATACGCAAAGCGACGTGGAAAGCATGGCCTCGTTCCTGGCCGAACAGGGGGTCGCGCCTTCGGAACGCTTTGTTGTTGTCGCGCCGTTCACCACATGGCCGTCACGCTGCTGGCCCGCCGCGCGGTTTGTGGAACTGGCGGATACGCTGGCGCGTCAGGGCTGCCGCATTGTGCTGATCGGCAGCGCGAAGGAGAGTCTCGCCGTGGAAGCGCTGGCCGCGCAGATGGCCTGCAAGCCTATTATGGCATGCGGCAGGCTGGGCTTTCGCGCACTCGCGGCGTTGATTACCCGTGCGGCATTGGTGGTCAGCGGCGACACCGGCCCGATGCATGTCGCCGCCGCCGTTGGAACGCCGTATGTGGCGCTGTTTGGGCCGACACCGACGGCGGAACTCGCGCCCCTGGCTGGCGGCGGCACGCTGCTGCGTCACCCTGTTCCCTGCGGGCCGTGCAGCAAGAAGACGTGTGCCAATACGGGGCAAGATTATATGCGCTGCATGAAACTGATTACCGTTGACGAGACGCTCCAGGCCGCCCAGCACGCTCTTGCACCTGCATGACAAACAATAGTGAAAAGAAGCGCCGCCGCCTGCCGCCGCAATTTGCCGCGCCTCTCACGCCGTGCAACATGGCCGTCGATCGTTGCTCGGTGCCGCACGAGGCGGCGACGCACCGCATTCTCATCATGCGTGTCGGCGCATATGGCGATATTCTCATGGGCACGCCGCTGCTGGCGGCCTTGCGCAGCGCTTACCCTGATGCCCATCTGACCTGGATGGTGGAACACTCGCAGGTGCAGGCGATTGATGCCAATCCCTATGTTGACGCGCTGATTGTCTGGGATGGCTCCTACTGGAAACGCATGGTACGATTGGGGCTGTATCCCGCGTGGCTGGTGCGCGCCTTGCGGTTTCAGCGGGAATTGCGCGCGCATCAGTATGATGTCTTTATCTCATTCCAGCCGGAAGAATGGCCGCTCCTGGTGCGCGGGGTGGGCGCGCCTATTGCCATTGGGGTGTTTGACACGTTTCGCCGCTACTACCGTGCCCGCCATACCAGCCGCCATACGCGCCTGTACACCCATGCGTATGCCTATCCTCATCTGCCGGCCCATCGGATTGACCAATATCTGCTCGCTCTGGAAGCTCTTGGCCTGCCGTCATCGGCTCCCAAGTCTCTGTGCATGGGGTTTACGGCCCAGGATCGGGACGATGCGCGGGAGTTCTTGCAGCAGGCAGGGTGCGCCGAGGCCGACGAAGTGATTGTCCTCGCGCCCATGACCACGTGGCCGTCCAAGTGCTGGCCTGCGGAACGCTATGCTGAGCTGGGCAGCTTGCTGGCCCGTCGCGAAGGCTGCAGGATTGTTTTGATCGGCGCGGGCCGCGAACGGGAGGCTGTCGCGGCGATTGCCGCGAAGATGGCCGCCCCGCCGATTGTCGCCGCCGGGGATTTGTCTTTTCGCCAGATGGCGGCCCTGCTGGCGCGGGCGCAACTGGTGGTCAGCGGCGACACCGGCCCGATGCATGTGGCGGCAGGTGTCGGCACGCCGTTTGTCGCGCTGTTCGGGCCTACCAGCGCTGCCTGGTACGGGCCGCAGGAGGCGCGCGGCGTGGCCTTGTCCCATCTCGTGCCGTGCGGCCCGTGCGACCAAAAGTTTTGTCTCAACACGGGTGATGACGCTTTGCGCTGCATGAAACTGATTACGGTGGATGAAGCCTGGGCTGCGGCGGAGCGGCTGCTTGCCCCCGCAGTATCGGCTGCCTGACAGTCCCACTCCCTTGCAGCAGTTTGGAACCTAATTATGAACCCAGTACCTCTTGCTTCTTTCGCCGTCGGCGACGGCCAGCCGCTCGCCATTATCGCCGGGCCATGCGTTATTGAAAGCCTGGACTTGTGCCGCACGGTGGCCGCCCGCGCGCAGGCGGTGTGCCAAACGCTGGGCCTGCCGTTTGTGTTCAAAGCGTCGTTTGACAAGGCCAACCGCACGTCCAATGCGTCTTACCGGGGGCATGGCCTGGAGGAGGGCTTGGAAGTCTTAAGCGTCATCAAGCGCGAGTTCGGCGTTCCCATTCTCACCGACATCCACGAGTCATGGCAGGCAAAGCCCGTCGCGGACGTGGCCGACGTGCTGCAAATCCCCGCGTTTCTGTCCCGCCAGACGGATTTGCTGGTCGCGGCGGGCGAGACGGGGCGGGTCATCAACATCAAAAAAGGCCAGTTTCTCGCGCCCTGGGACATGGAAAACGTCCTGCGCAAAGTCCGGGATACGGGAAACGACAACATTTTGCTGTGCGAGCGCGGAGCCTCGTTCGGCTACAACACGTTGGTGGTGGACATGAAGTCGCTGCCGATTATGCGGGCACTCGGCTGCCCAGTGGTTTTTGACGGCACCCATGCGGTGCAGCAGCCGGGCGGGCAGGGGACAACCAGCGGCGGGCAGCGCGAGTTTATCCCGCATCTGGTGCGCGCCGCCGTTGCCGTGGGCGTGGATGCCCTGTTTTTGGAAGTCCACCCCGACCCCGCCCATGCGTTGTCCGATGCCGCTACTATGCTGCCGCTGAGCGATCTGGAGTCGTTATTGCAAATGGCGGTCGCGATCGACCATGTGGTCAAAGGCTAACCCCCATGCTGGACCTTTCACAAATTGTGCCGGATATTCAGGCGATGGGCGCGGAAGCGCGGCGGCGGGGAAACAAGGCGGCGGAGGCATTGGCGCTTGCGCTGAAACAGGCGCGCATGGGCGATGAAGCATGGGCCGAGGCTGTGGCCGCGCAGCAGGGAGTTAAGCCGCCGTGGCTGGTGGCGGACTGCAAGCAAGGCGTGCCGGCGTCGGTATGCGGTCTGCCGGGACACGCGCCCGCATCGTACACAGCGATGGCGACTGACGGTTCGCAGATACCGCTGGATCGGCATGCGCCTACGCCTTGCTTTCTGCTGAACGTCGGCGAGATTGTCCTGCACTACGGCACGGGCGAGCGGCCCCATTTAGCCTCTAAAGCGACGTTATATTACAAAGACGACGATTTATATACGGGCAAAGATGCCTCGCAAACGATTGTTTCGGAAAATCAAATCGCCACCAAGCGTATGCTTGCGGAAAGCGAGGCCCTGGCCGGGCTGATTGGGGAGCATGGGGATCGTCATGCCATTGCATTGGTAGATGACCCGCTCATCTTAGTCTTCGCCGACCAGAGGGAAAGCGAGCGTGAACAAAAAGCCGTGATCCATGAGTTTTGCCAGATGCTTATCACCGCCGAAAACAACGCGGTTCCGATTGCGGGCTATGTCAGCCGCCCGGCGGGAAGGGATGTGGTCGGGGCATTGCGCCTGACATTGTGCGCCGGCAACTGCGACCATGCGCCGGGCAACGCCTGCCATGCCCTTGCCCACTTGACCGATGCGCAGATGTTTCAGGCGCTCTTAACGAAGCAGGGAGATCGTTCGCCTCTCTTCGGCAGCGCGGCGCGTAGCTTAGATTGGTACCCGGAACGCCAAAGGATTAGTTTTTTCTACATGAATGTCGGCCACGAGATCGCCCGCATCGAGCTTCCCCAGTGGGTGGCGGAAGACCCGGACCTGCGCGATCAGTTGCATGTGCTGTGCTTTGACCAGGCGATGAAAGGGCAGGGGTATCCTATCTGCCTGGCCGAAGCGCATGAACGGGCTGTGGTGCGCGGCCCGGAGCGTGAGGCATTCGGGCGGCTGGTAGAGAATGCGTTCGTGCGCGAGCGCCTGCCGCTGCTGCAAACGCGCAAGGCGCTGGCAAAGCGCACGCGCGTCTTGTGATCCGGCACGACTGCAAATCTCCCGCCGCCGGCCCTGCCCGGATTGGGGTATCATCAGGGTGGAGAACTTTTGGCATGGAATTAAAGAAACTGTTTGCTGTCGCTCTGCTTGCCTCTCTGCCGCTCGTGGGGGGTTGCGCGAGGCCGCAGCGCACGGTAGACCAAGTTGCCGGGCCACTGGCTCCGCGGGACCTGCATGTGGGGCGGACGCCTCCGGGCGGGCCGAGCGAGTCGCCGACGGGCGCGGGCGCAGGCGGATCGGGCGCGGCGGGCTATGAGGCAGGGCGCGTGGCGGGGCAGAATGCAGCCCCGGTCACCGATGTGAGGCCGCCGGGCTTTATGGCTCCGGTGGGGGCGAGCGGCGGGGGGCTGGGTGATGCGGGGCATCCTATTCCGCCCACGCAGCCCATTGTCCCCGCCAACAGCAACGGGGTCACGCAGCCGATCTCCTCTCAGCCGACGCAGCTTCCGGTCAATGTGCGGGGCTGAGCTGCTGTGCGGGAATGAGACATAAGACAGAGCAAAGCCCGCCCGCGCTTTTCTTCAGTTCAAGGGAGAAAAGCAGGGGCGGGCTTGCTGTTTAGCAGCCGAAGGCTAGTCTAAATTAACTTTCTCGTTCTCGCCGACATTGGCCGGCTTGCCGGTCGCAAGCGTCTGCACAAGGCCGATGGCGTGGGCGACAACGCTGGACGGCGCATCCCAGTATTCGGCGTTGTGGGCGGTGACTTTCAGCAGGGCAATGTCGGGTTCGTCCAGGCCCTTCGGGAACCAGGCTTTGAGCTGAGGCTGCCATAGCTCGGTCATCTTGGCTTTGTCGCGCAGCAAAGTCGCTGTGCCTGAGAGCGAGACATAGTTCTGGTTCTTGGGGTCGCTGAAGGCGACATTCACCTGCGGGTTGTGCTGGGCTTCCAGGACTTTGTGCGTGTTGCCGTAGGTGAAGAAGTAAACATCGCCGTCAAACTCCACGCTGCCGTTGGTGGACATGGGGCGGCTGCGCAGGGTGCCGTCGTCGTCGGTGGTGGTCAGCATGCCGAAGTCTATGGCTTTAATCATGTGGGCGATCTTCTGCACGTTTTCGTTTTGCTCTGGGGTGCTCATAATAGCGCTTTCTGTAGTCGAAAAGAGTGTGGTGTGAATGTGATACCCACTTCGCGCACTTGCTAAATATGCGCTGACGCCACGCTTGCATCTTGACGCTTTGGGCCGAACGTGTTACACTAAGCAATCGCCTAGTCGTCAAATCCCCCGCTTTGTGTTCGGAGAAGAACGTTCGTGATTACCAAACAACCCGAAACCCAGCCCCCGCCGTCGTCGCTTGAGCCGCCCAAGCCGGTGCGCTGGCTGCCGGTCGGCCTGCTGACCTTTGTGCTGATTGTCCTGAATACCGGCTGGATCGCAAACTCTGAGATGCGCACCGGCGTGACCGAAATTACCATTGCGACGCTGTTTATCGGCGTGACATTTGTGCTGTTTCTGCTCACGCTGATTAATCAGGCCGTGCGGCGTATCTGGGGGGCGCAGACGGCGTTCAACCAGGCGGAACTCATGCTGATCTATTCCCTGCTGTCCATTTGCAACGTGGTCGCGGGCGTGGGGCATATGGGGTTCTTCACGCCGTTTCTCACCAATGTCTTCTGGTTTGCGAACCAGACCAATGGGTGGAAGACATTTTGGAACCTGCTGCCTCCCTATATTGGGCCGAGGGACCCGCAGGTGCTCAGCGGCTTTTACAATGGGCATTCTACGTTCTTTCAGCCGTTTATCATGCGGGCCTGGGCCGGGCCATTGCTGGTCTGGAGCGTGTTCTTTCTGGTGCTGCTGTGGATGACCATGTGCATGGCGACGATTGTACGCCGCCGATGGGCCGAAGAAGAGCATCTGCCGTTTCCCATTATCGCGCTGCCGCTGGAGATGACCCGCGAAGACACGCCCATCTACCGCAACCGCCTGCTGTGGGTGGGCTTTGCGCTGCCGTGCATTTCCCACTCGCTGAACTCGCTGGCAAGCATCTTTCCCGGCGTGCCTGCCTATCCGATCAACAGCGCCAAAGATTTGATGGCGGGCTTGTCGTTTCCGTGGAACGGCCTGACGCCTTTGTTTGGCGGCATCCACCCTGCGGGGGTGGGGCTTGGGTATCTGATTAACACCGATGTGCTGTTTTCGCTGTGGTTCTTTTACTTTGTGCGCAAGGCATTTAATATGTGGGGCGTTGTGGAGAACTGGCGCGATGTGGGGCAGGGGCAGTTTGGCGACGGTGCGCATCAGTTTCCCTACACGCCCTATATGGCGTGGGGCGCGTGGCTGGCGCTTGCCATTGCGGTGCTGTGGCAGGGACGGTCGTACTTTGGCGGTTATTTCCAGCGGGCGTGGAAGGGCGACCCGACCGGCGTGGAGCGGGATGAGCCGATGAGCGCGCGGGTGGCGGTGTTTGGGTTTGTCGTCAGCTTTCTCGCGCTGTGCGCGTTTGTGTGGTCATCGGGCGGGTCGTGGTGGCTGCCGGTGGTCTTCCTTGCCATGTATGTGCTGATCATGGCGGCGCTGTCCCGCTTGCAGGCGGAAACGGCGGTGCTGTCCCCGTATTTGGTATGGGTGGACCCGCAGAGCATTCTGACCGGCGCGGGGGGCACGACCGGGCTGTCGCGGATGGATGCGGTGCATACGGGCATGCTGTCCTGGTTCAACAGCGACTACCGGGCGGCTTCGCTGCCTCACCAATTGCAGGCATTTGTCGGCCAAAAGAGGGCGGGCGGCTCTATGCGGGGCCTGCCGCTGGCCTTGATGATTGCCGCTGCGGTGTCGCTGGTCTGCGCCTTGCTGTGGGACTTGCAGATGTACTATGTCAACGGTGCATCTACGGGGCACGTCAACCAGTGGCGCATCTCCATGGGGTCCATGCCGTGGAACAATGTCCAAAAGTATTTGCAGCACCCGATTGCCCCCAACAGCCAGGCGGTGTACGGCATGCTGGCGGGCATCGCGATTACTGCCGCGCTGTCGTTCCTGCGCGGCTCGTTTGCGGGCTTTCCGCTGTCTCCCGCCGCCTATGTGCTGAACATGTCGTGGGCCAACGACCTGTTCTGGCTGGACATGCTGCTGGCATGGATATTCAAGTCCGCCATTCTGCGCTACGGGGGCATGAAGATGTATCGTCAGGCGCTGCCACTTTTCCTGGGTTTAATCTTAGGCGACTTCGTGACCGGTTCCATCTGGAGCATCGTGGGGACAGTGCTGCACCTAAGCCTATTCCGCACGTTCTCCACGTGACGGCTTGGGGTTTAAGTGAGCAGCCACGGCGTACACACGGCGTAGACACGGAGCAGCCACGGCGTAGACACGGAGCAGCCACGGCGTAGACACGGAGCAGCCACGGCGTAGACACGGAGCAGCCACGGCGTAGACACGGAGCAGCCACGGCGTAGACACGGGGTTGAAACCCCGTGCTAGGTCTACGAAACCCGCCTTCGCGGGTTAAGAACAACCCCCTCTTAACCCGCGAAGGCGGGTTTTGTAACGGTAGCACGCGGTTTCAACCCCGTGTTCATATTAGTCTTGTATCGGCGGCTTATTCATAAAACAAGAGGGCGATACTGGTAGTATACTGGTAGAACACTGGTTGAATACTCTTAAAACAGGGGTGCGATACTGGTAGAGCAGTAGTAGATTACTCTTAAAACAGGGGTGCGATACTGGTAGAGCAGTAGTAGATTACTCTTAAAACAGGGGTAAGACACTGGTAGAGTATTGGTAGAACACGGTGGGAACAGGGCCGCCGCACAAGAAACACACGCAAAGAGCACCGGGCGCAAACGGAGTGACGCAAGCCTCTCGCCTGCATAAACACCCCTCAATGCGGGAAGAAACAAAAGACACGCCCTGGGCGTCATGCCGCAAAGCAAGCGCATCACACCGGCAAAGCAAGCGCATCACACAAGGAAACTACGCCATGAACAACACATTCACCCTGCGGACAGCAACGCTCTCCGCGCTTCTGGCACTGGCCGCAGGCAGCGCGGGGGCGCAGTCCGGCAGCACGGCGGCCATTCTGCACACCCAGCAAATATCGGCTGGCACCCAGGTGAAACTGACACTTCAGCAAGGCGTCAATTCGGGCACCGCGCAGATCGGCGATGTCGTGCGAGCCACGACCGCCGCCGACGATCGCAGTGGCCTGCCGCTGGGCACGGCATTCTACGGGCGCGTCACCGAGGTCAAGCCCGCCACGGCCAAGTATGCGGGGGCATTGACAGTGAGCTTCGGCATCCCTCGCGAGCATGCGTACTCCGGTTCCGCTTTTGACAACGCAGCGCCCCTGCCAAGCAACAATCCGGGTAACAGCAACAGCACCCTCAATGGCGATACGCGCCCCTCCCGCGACAACACGGACGCGGGGCCTGTGATGGCTTTCTCCGATGCCGCATCAGCCCGCCTGACCGGGCAGGCCGCCCGTGGGAACAAGTCCAACTACGCGAGCATCGGAGCCGGTGCGGGGGCGCTGCTCGGCTTTGTACGCAAGCACAAGCTCGGCGATGCCATCGGCGGCGCGGTGGTCGGGGGCGCGGGCGGCTACGCGGCCAATGCCGCGCAGCGCCGTGCGGGCGGCGATGTGGACCTGAAGCAGGGCACGGAAATGACTGTGCGTCTTAACACGCCGCTGGTGCTGCGCACGGAGATTGTGGCCCCGTACTAGTCTCTCAAAGAGCGTTCATAAACCGAAGCCGCCTGATATTTATGCAGGCGGCTTTTTATTGTGTTCACTCTCAGCGACAACTGTGGAATAATGACATAAGAATATGCTGCCGCAGATGTCTGCCATTCTTTGCCACTGCCCTGCGCCTTGTGCGCCTGTGAAAGGACGTGTTTGCTGATGTCCCTGCTCCCTCTGACCCTGCGCCCCTCCCGCGCAGCAAAGCTCCCCCGCCTTGCCACTGTTTCTGTCTTGATGTCTTTGCTGGCTGTGCCCGTGCTCGCCGCACCCTCTTCCCCGGTGATCGCTTTGCCCGGACATATTCCTTCGGCTGTGAGCCATGCCATTGCCGTAGACCATCTCAGCGCGCAGCGCACTGTCTCTCTTGCCTTGACTCTGCCCCTGCGCAATCAGGCCGAGCTGGATGACTTCCTGGCCCGTGTCGCCGACCCGCGCGACCCGTTGTTTGGGCAATACCTGACACCAGCCCAGTTTGCCGAGCGCTTCAGCCCGACAGAGACCGACTATGCCCACGTGATTTCTTACGCCAAAGCGTCGGGCATGACTGTCACCGCCACTCATGCGAACCGCACGGTGCTGGATGTGTCCGCGCCGGTATCCACGGTGGAGCGGGCCTTCCATACCAACTTGCTGGTGTATCAATCCCAAAGTGACGGGCGCTTGTTTTATGCGCCCGATGCCGAGCCGGTTGTGCCTGCGGAGCTGGCATCGGTGATTTCCGGCGTGGTGGGCCTGGACAGCGCGGCACGCTGGCATGCGCACAACCGCGTGCTGCAGGCCCCTGCCCCCGACCCAACAAACCCGCAGGCCTGGCTGCAGCATTACCAACTGCCGCTGGCAGGCACCGGGCCGAATGGCGGCCTGACACCGGCCAATATCAAAGCCGCCTACAACTTGTCCGGGGTGACCCAGACCGGCGCGGGCCAGACGCTGGGCCTGTTTGAACTCGACGGCTACAAGGCGAGCGATGTCACTTTTTATGAGACTACGTTCGGCCTGCCCAATGTTCCCCTGCAGAACGTCCTGGTGGACGGCTACAGCGGCGCAGCAGGCAGCGGCGCAGGCGAAGTCACGCTGGACATTGAATTGCAGATTGCGCTTGCTCCTTCAGCCACCAAAGTGATTGTGTACGAAGCGCCCAATTCCAGCGCGGGCGTCGTGGATACTTATAACAAAATCGCCACGGACAACTTAGCCAAAGAAATCAGCACGTCGTGGGGCGAGGCGGAGAACTCGGCCACGGCCAGCGTGCGCAGCAGCGAAAACACGGCCTTTCAGCAGATGTCGGCGCAGGGGCAGTCCATCTACGCCGCCGCGGGCGACAGCGGGGCCAACGACAACGGCACTAGCCTGAGCGTGGATGACCCGGCCTCTCAGCCCTACATGGTGGGCGTCGGCGGCACGTCTCTGACCACTGCAAGCGGGGGCGGCGCATATTCGTCGGAGACCACCTGGAACAACGGCTCTGCTGCGAACGGCGCGGGGGGCGGCGGCATCAGCACGGTCTGGAGTATTCCCTCCTACCAAAGCGGCGTTGTCTCGGCGGCCTCCAAAGGCTCTATGACTTATCGCAATGTCCCCGATGTATCGCTGGATGCCAATCCCAACACGGGCTACGCGATCTATGTCGGCGGCGCCTGGAATGTTTATGGCGGCACGAGCTGCGCCGCTCCGCTGTGGGCGGCCTTTACGGCCCTGGTCAACCAGAACCGCGCGGCATCAGGGACGGCTCCGCTCGGCTTTGCCAATCCGCCCATCTACGCGGTTGCCAAAGGCAGTGGCTATGCGTCCTCGTTCCATGACATCGCCGATGGCAGCACCAATCTCTTTTACCCTGCCGTCACCGGGTACGATGATGCGACCGGGTGGGGGACGTTCAATGGCGCGAACCTCCTCGCGGCCCTCAGCGGCGGCGCCACCACGCCCACCGTCCCCGCCGCCCCGACCGGCCTGAAAGCCACGGCAGGCAGCGCGAGCGTCTCCTTGTCATGGACGGGCAGCAGCGGCGCGGCCACTTACACCCTCTACCGAGGCACGGCAAGCGGCGCGGAAACGCTGCTGAGGAGCGGCCTGACCGCGACGGGTTATTCCGACACATCGCTTGCCAACGGCACGACGTATTTCTATCAAGTGTCTGCCGCCAACAGCGCGGGGGAAAGCGCGAAGTCCGGCGAAGCGAGCGCGACCCCGACAGCCGCCACGACCGCTTCGCAATTGCTGGGCAACCCCGGCTTTGAGAATGGTTCATCCAGCCCCGCACCGTGGGCCGTCAGCACGGGGGTAATTGACAATTCTACCAGTGAAGCCGCCCATTCTGGTACCTGGAAAGCCTGGATGGACGGCTACGGCCAATCCCACACCGACACGCTGTCTCAGACTGTGTCTCTGCCCTCCACGCTCACCTCGGCCTCGCTGAACTTCTACCTGCACGTGGACACGGCAGAGTCCGGGACAACCCCATACGACACGCTGAAAGTCCAGCTGCGCAATACATCTGGCGCTGTGCTGAAGACGCTTGCGACTTATTCCAATGCCAATGCCGCGTCGGGCTATGCGCTGAAAAGCTTTGACGTGTCTGCTTACAAAGGCCAGACCGTCCAGGTTTACCTGGTGGGCACCGAAGACAGCTCTCTGCAAACATCGTTTGTCGTTGACGATTTCGCGCTCACTGTCAAATAGCTCCGCTCGTTTCACACACGTTATTCACCCCCGGAAGATACTCTTCCGGGGGCTTTTTTGTGCGGGGGCACGGAACCCGTATGCCTCCTCGTTGACGCTCCCCAAGCAATCGTCTATAATAACAGCAACTTATTGCTGTTCTCTCGCTTTGCCTCAAGGAGTTTTCTCATGCCCATCCCAGGACGCGCCGTGCTGCTCAATGAACCCGGCCAAGACTCAGTCGTTGAAGACATCACCATTGACGAACCCGGCGCGGGCGAAGTGCGGGTCAAAATCGCCGCCTCCGGTGTCTGCCATACCGACCTGACCGTCAAAAACCTCAACGGCAACGGCATGGCGTTCCCCATTGTCCTGGGCCACGAAGGGGCAGGGCATATCGACGCCGTCGGCGAGGGCGTGCAGGGGCTGGAAGTCGGCGACCCGGTTGTGATCGCCTATCGCGCGCCCTGCGAGCAGTGCCCTGCCTGCCGCCGGGGCGACCCGCGCCACTGCTATGTCGCCCTGCGCCCCGGCCCGCGCATCCACCGGACGCGAGACAATGCCACCTGCTCCCCCGTGCTCCGCTGCGGCACCTTCGCCACCCACGCCGTCGTGCATGCCAAAGCCGCCATCAAAATGCCGAAAGAAATGCCGCTCGACAAAGCGTGCCTGATCGCCTGCGGCGTCGTCACCGGCGTGGGCGCGGCCATGAACACATCGCCCGTCTTTCCCGGCGCGCGCGTGGCCGTGATCGGCTGCGGCGGCGTGGGCCTCTCGGTTATTCAGGGGGCCAGGCTCCAGCATGCCCGGCAGATTATCGCTGTGGATGTGAACCCCACCAAACTGCAATGGGCCAAAGACATGGGCGCGACCCACTTTGTGAACCCAAAAGACGGCGACCCCGTCGCGCAGGTCCGCGCCCTGACCGAAGACGGCTGGGACGGCGGCGTGGAGTTCGCATTTGAAGCCACCGGCATTCCCGCCTGCACCGAGCAGGCCGTCAAGATGCTGAGTTACGGCGGCACGGCCACCACCATCGGCTTCCCCGCCGCCGAGGACAGCGTCAACCTCAATTTGGGCGACATGGCGACCGGCGTTTACTGGAACAAAGCCGCCCTGCGCGTCTGCCACTGCGGCGATGCGCTGCCGTCCTATGACTTCCCCTTGCTCGCCCAATTATATCTTGACGGCCAGCTTAACTTAGACAAGATGGTGACCAAAACCATCGGCCTGAACGATGTGGAGCAGGCATTTCACGATATGGAAACCGGCGACGTTTTGCGCAGCGTCATCGTATTTTAGCATCCAAATTGAGCGTGGGGCGGCGTCCTGCCACGACAAAGACGCCGCCTCGCGCTGCGCATAATCTCCCTTTCATGGCAGCATTCCGACCGTGAAAAGGCCAAACCCATGCGCCAAATGCTCACACGCCCCCAAATGCGCCTGCTTGCCGCCGTTGTGCTCGTCGTGCTTGTGCTGACAGGCGGCCGCGCGCTGTTCCTGCGCCCGCGTGTTCTCCATACGGCGCAGCCGGTCAACGTTGCCGTGTTCTCCCCTGACGGCAAAACCCTGGCGACAGGGCATACCGTGATTGTGGAAGACAAACACGAAGGCTGGGCCTACGGCTCAGGTGAAATCCAGTTGCGCCGCGTGCAAACCGGCCGGGTGACACGCACTGATCCTTTCTTTTATCGATCCACGAAACACTCGGATAGTTCCAAGAATGGCGGCCCGGTCGGATGGCTGGCCTTCTCTCCAGACGGCAAATTGCTGATGGCAAGTAATCAGCATGCAGGCGACGATGACACAGTCGGCATCCTGGACATTGCGCGTGGACGGTGGCTGCTGTCCCTGCATGGTGTCTATAATGGCGGAGCGCCTGTTGCAAATCGACCGATTGGCTTTTCGCCTGACAGCCGCCGCGCCTTCGTTTTGCGATTTGTTGACGACACCCATTCTCGGACGCGGGCTGCTGAGGACAGCCGTGAGCAATTTAGCCAGATCACGCGCGACAGCAGCCTTGTCACCTACGACTGCGCGACGGGAGTCGTCATTCAGAGCATTCCTCATATTCTTCAGCCCGGCGAGTGGCCGCAGAAAGCGGTGCTTCTTTCCGATGGCGCAGCAATTGCTCTCGCCACCGTTCTTGGCGATGCAGGCAGCCAATGGGCTGAGAGCGGGAAACTCATGCGGCGTCGCCGCGCCTGCCTCTTGTCGCCCAAGCGTCTTCGAGCGGCATGCTGCTGCTCTGGGACACCCATTCCCCCAAAGCAGTCCAATGCAGCCCATCGCGGGACAACGGTGTTTGGACTGTCGCTCTTTCGCCCGATGGAAAGACAATAGCTGGCATCGGTTCCAGCAACGATCTTTATCTCTGGGACACAGCCCGCCGTGTCCCGACCCGCCTCCTAAGCTATCACACTCCCTGGGTCTCAAGTCTCGCTTTCTCCCCAGACGGCGCGCTGCTTGCTCAGACTGGGCCTGGCAACGCGGTTAAACTCTACCGCGTCCGGTAATTGCCCGCGTGGCAAGTGCTTCTCAAAGGCGTCATAAAGACGTTGCCAGCGCGTACCAACGACGGAACAAATCCTTCCGTCGTTGGTATGCCCTTGCGCAGCGCACATAACCCTGATATAATAGGCTTGCAGGCCGCGTGAAGCACGAACAAAGATGGGAAAAAACCAATGCCGGAATTGCCGGAGGTGGAAACGCTGCGGCGGGGACTGGAAACGCTGACGGCGGGACGCACCATCACCCACGTGCGGGTGCTGGTGGCGAAAATGGTCAAGGGAGCCGTGTCCGACCCGGCGCAATTGGCACAACTCTTGCAGGGAAGCCAAATCAAAAGAATTGAGCGTCGCGGCAAGAACTTGCTATTTGCGCTGGATTCGGGGTATCATCTACTGTTGCATCTAAAGATGCGCGGGCAATTGCTGGTGGTGCCCGCAGAAACCGCCGAGGCAAAGTATCTGGCGGCGGCGCTGACGTTAGACAATGGGCAGCAAGTGCGCTTCCATGACATGTGGACATGGGGCGAGATGCGCCTGCTGACCGCGCAGGAACTGGCAAGCCATCCGCCGCTGCTGCTGATGGGGGCGGAGCCGCTGAACGCAGAGTGGACGCCGCAAGAGTTATCGGCGGCACTGGCGCGCAGGCCCAAGTCGATGCTCAAGGCCGCGTTGCTGGACCCGGCGACGCTGGCGGGTGTTGGTAACATTTACGCGGATGAAGCCTTGTTTCGTTCCCGGCTGCAGCCGACACGCGCGGCAGGGTCTTTAACCCAGGCAGAGACGCATGCGCTGCACGGAGCCATTCGGACGGTGCTGACCGAAGCGATAAGCGGCGGCGGAACCACCAGCGACAATTATGTGGATGCCGTAGGAGCCGTAGGGCGATACGAGCCGCAGGTCTACGACCGGGGCGGCCAGCCGTGCGCGGTCTGCGCGGAGCCATTGACCCGAATTAAAGTGATCGGGCGCGGGACAGTCTTCTGCTCCCAGTGCCAAAAATAAAACAGAAAACCAATCTAGGGCAATCTTGCCCTGCTGCTGAGGAGCACTACGAAATTATGTCGGTCGTACCTGAAGAAGTTGTGATGAGCGAAACGCGCGCGCCGGAAGATGCCGCTGGGGAAACCCCGGTGGCCGCTTCCGCGCCCGCCCCGGCAGCGAGCAGCGGCCCGAGCCTGTCGGAAACGAACGGCAGCGCGCCCGCCGCGCCGCCCGCCGCTCCCGCAGCGACAGCCGCCGCCTCCACCGCCGACGAAGACTTGATGACGGCAGCCATGCTGCCCGATAAGCCCAACATGCGTCAGTCCGATTACGAAAGCATGTTCAAGGAACTATCGGAAGGCGATGTGGTCACCGGCACCGTTGTGCATATCGACAAAGATGGCGTCCTGGTAGACGTGGGCAGCAAAAGCGAAGGCGTGATCCGCCCGAACGAGCTGTCCCGCGAGCCGTTTGAAAACATTGAAGACGTGGTTAAAGTCAACGACCCCGTCAAAGTGGTAGTCATCGGACGCATGGACGACGGTACATTGCTGCTGTCCAAAAAGCGGGCCGATTTTGAGAAGGCCTGGGACAAGGTCATTGAGGCCATGAATGCGGGCACAATTCTGCACGCAATGGTTTCGGAGCGTGTCAAGGGCGGCCTGGTGGTTGATTTGGGCATTCGCGGGTTTGTTCCCGCGTCCCATGTCGGCACGGGCGACTTCAAGCACCTCAACTTGGATAAGTTTGTCGGGCAGAGCATTCCTCTCAAAGTGATTGAAGTGGACCGCGAGCGCAGAAAGATTGTCCTCTCCAACCGCCTGGCAACCCAGGAAGAGCGCGAGCAGAAAAAGACAGACACCCTGTCCTCGCTCAAAGAGGGCGAAGTGCGCAAGGGCATCGTCCGCCGCGTGACCGACTACGGGGCCTTTATCGACCTCGGCGGGATTGACGGCCTGCTGCACGTGTCGGAAATGTCGTGGGCGCGCATCAAGCATCCCAGCGAAGTTGTGCATAACGGCCAAGAGCTGGATGTGATGATCCTGAAGCTGAAGCTCGGCGAAGGACGCATCAGCCTGGGCCTGCGCCAAATCCTGCCCGACCCGTGGACGGAACTCGGCGAAAAGTACAAGGTCGGCGACACGCTCAAAGTGACTATCTCGCGTTTGGTGCCGTTTGGCGCGTTTGTCCAATTGGAAGAAGGCGTGGAAGCCATCATCCCGAATGGCGAGCTTTCCGACCGGCGCATCGGCAAACCCAGCGACGTTGTCAATCCGGGCGACGAAGTGGAAGCCAAAGTGGTTGAGATGCGCCCGGAAGAGCGCAAAATGACCCTGTCCATCCGCCGCATGACTGAAAGCGTGGGCGCGGTTCGCGAACCCTACGTGCCGGAGCCTGAAATGGGCGGCGGACGAGGCCGCGAAGGCCGCGACCGCGAGCGCACAGGCGAGCGCGATACGCGCATTGAAGGCGGCCCGCCCAGGCCCGCCGACAACGGCAACCGGGAGCGACGGCGCCGCGAAGGCGGCAACAGCGGCGGCGGACGCAGCCGCGGCGGCATGGATTTCGGATCGGATACCGAGGAAGATTACAAAGAGTTCAAGAGTTTCCGCGCCAACCAGCGGGAGGAAACGTTCGGCACCAGCCTGGGCGATCTGCTCGGCGCACAGCTCAGCGGCCTGGAAAAACTGCGCGATGCCGTATCCGCAGAAGAGGGCGCCGAGCCGGAGCCGGAAGCCGACAAAGAATAGTCTCTCGCAGAAAAGCCTCCGCCCCGGTCACTGGGGCGGAGGCTCTTTTTCTGAGTCACGTTTATGCGCATTTTAGCAGTCACCGGTGGGGTCGCCAGCGGCAAAAGCACAGTCACAGCCATGCTAAGCGCACTCGGCGCGCCGACCGTCAGCGCAGACACCCTGGCCCGTGACCTGCTGCGTCCCGGCACGGCGGCGACAGTGGCCGTACTGACAGCCTTCCCACACTGCGCGGAGGCAGGCCAAGACGCTGCCATCGACCGGCGTGCTTTGGGGCGCTTGATCTTCGCGGATGCCGAGGCGCGGGTGCGGTTAGAGTCCCTGACCCATCCACAGATTATCCAGGGCCTGCGGGAAGCCGCTGAGCGGTGGCGCGGCATGCCCGGCGGCTGCGCAGCCTTAGAAATACCCCTGCTGTTTGAGGCCGGGCTGGAAAGCATTGCCGACCAAATTGTCGTCGCCGCATGTTCTCTCACCCAGCAAAAAGAGCGCCTTCAGGCACGTATTGGGATCGATGAAACCGAAGCGCGGCGTCAAATCGGCGCGCAATGGCCTTTGGAAGAGAAACAAAAGCGCGCGCACTCTGTGATTGACACGGGCGGCAGCCTGGAAGACACGCAGCGTCAGGTCACTGCGCTTTGGAAAGACATTTGTACATGACAACCGATAGGACGGCACGCGCGGGGTTTATCCTCTGGTTCACAGGCATGTCGGGAGCGGGGAAGTCTACGCTGACAGCGCATTTGGCCCGCCTGCTGCGCGCGCAGGATCATAAAGTGGAACTGCTGGACGGCGATGAGGTGCGCACCCATCTGTCCGCCGGATTGTCGTTCTCCAAGGAAGACCGGGACGTCAATGTCGGGCGCATCGGGTTTGTGGCGCGTTTGCTGGCCCGCAACGGCGTGTGCGCGCTCACAGCGGTCATCTCGCCCTATGCCGAGGCGCGCGAGGCCGTGCGCGCCGAAGCCGCGCGGGACGGCATCCCCTTTGTGGAAGTCTATGCGCAGGCCAGCATAGACGCCCTCGCCGCGCGCGATGTCAAGGGACTGTACAAAAAGGCGCTGGCCGGGGAAATTGCCCACTTTACCGGCATCACCGACCCATACGAGCCGCCCGCCCGCCCTGAGATCACCGTGCAGACCGACCGCGACAGCGTGGAGCAATCCCTGGCGCAGATCATGGCCTATTTACAGCAGCATGGCTTGGCAAGCGGATAGGAGCAAGAAGCCACAAAAAAAAGCACCCGCAAAGGTGCTTTTTTCGTGCTGGTAGCCCCAACGGGAATCGAACCCGTGTCTGCCACGTGAAAGGCGGCTGTCCTAACCGCTGAACGATAGGGCCGGAGCGTCCGCGACGAAACGCCGCGACCGATTGTTTATACCTGAAACGAGAGGCCTGTGTCAACTCTTCGGGGAGAAGTCGCGGCGGCTTAGCGCAGATAAGCCGCCTGACGCATCACCGAAGGCAGAACGCGCCGTGCCCCCGCAAAGTGGCTCCAGTAGTAGGGCGCATTCAGCAGGTCCATGCGCACGCCTTTATGCGCATTCGCCGCATGAATAAACTTGCCCTGCCCAGCGTAAATGCCGACATGGGAGATGCCGTGCTTGTACGTGTTCTTAAAGAACACCAAGTCGCCCGGTTCCATGTTCTGCACAGGGATGGGCAGGCCATGATAATACTGTGCGGCGGCGGTGCGGGGAACAGCCACGCCATCGGTCGTGCTCAGGACGTAGCGCACAAACCCGGAGCAGTCAAACCCGGAGCGGGAAGTGCCGCCCATAACATACCGCGACCCGCGCAGAGCATAGGCCGCCATCACGACATTGCCACTGCCCAATGCCTCGTGCTGCGCCTGCAGCTTGGCAAGACGCATCAACGGCTGTTGGCGCAGCAAGGCCAGCTTGAACTGCGCCTTGCCCTGCGCCTGGACCAGCCTTTGCTGGCGCTGCGCCATGTGCTGGGCTTTGGCAGTCAATCGCCGCTGCATTTTGACTTCGGCCATTGCCATGTGCTGCTGCTGCAAGGCGGTTTTGAGAAGCGCTATCTGCATTTGAGCCTTGCGGCCCCGCAGGGAAGCGAGACGTGCCTGCTGCGTTAGGTGGGCTTGATGCACGGCCTGCGCGACACCCTGGCCGGCAAGTCTCGCGCTTTGCCGGGCGAGCCGTGCGGCAAAGTGCACCTGAGCGGCCTGAATGTGGGAAAGGTGGGCGGCATGCGCTTTGGCTTGCGCAGCGGGGGCAGGGTGGGCGAAAGGCCGTGCCGCCTGAGCAGGAGACAGAAAGGCAGCGAGAGAGCCGAACACTGCTGTGGAAACCAGCAAGCGATAGGAAGAGCAAACGCGCGGAACGGAGAGTTCGAGGGACTTGCGCGCTGGAGTTTGAGACAAAAGCAAAAGCAAACGTTTCCTTTCCGAATTATCGGCGCCATCTCGCAGATGGGATAACGCGGCGGCTGTGGCACAACTCTTTGTGCAATACTTCGCAACCCTCGTATCTTATCGCAAGAACTGATTTTTGTCAAGGTAAAAGTGCTGGGGACGGCGGGAAAGCGCGCTTGCTTCAAGCAGGCAAAACGCTCCCATCCCATCTTAAGGACAGTGAACTATCGGCGAGAAAAACTTTTTTCTCAAGAGCAAAATCTGCCCATGCAATTCCCGGACTTTCGGTCGCTTCAAGGCCGTGCACGGTCGTAAACGCTGATTTCTTGCGCAGAGAACGGCAAACCCGGTATACTATCGGCAGTGATGGCCGCTGATATTATCGACAACCGAAGACTGCGCCTTGCCGAATGCATTCGCGGGCTGATGGCAGACCAGGCCGTTGCCGCCCGTTTTGCCGTCGGCTATCTGTTCTTGGACGGCCTGGCCCCGCTCCGCGAGCAGATCGAGAACTTGAATGAAGTCCATATTCTCATCGGCAATGTCGTCAATCGCCTGACTGAAGAACAGATGCAGGAGGAGTTGGCGGCTCGTCTGCCCGGCGGCGACATGCCCGCCCGCGAGCAGGAAGATTTCACCGCCACCCTGAGGGAAGCCCATGCCCGCGCCGCCCGCGTGACGGCCTTGAACCTGCGCCGCACCCTAAAGGAAATGAAGCCTACGCCGGAGGCCCGCGCGCTGCTGCTTTCCCTGGCCCGGCGCATCGCCGACGGCGGCCTGAAGGTGCGCCTTTACACCCACGGACGCATTCACGCCAAGATTGCTCTTGTGGATTACGCCCCGCAAGCCGGGCAGCCCTGCCGGATTGCCGTGGTCGGGTCCAGCAACCTGACCCTGGGCGCTCCCGCGCATCCGACAGAAATGAACGTCATTGTGCGAGACGGGGAAAGCACGCAAGCCCTGGCACAATGGTACCAGGGCTTGTGGGATCAGTCCCAGGATTTTCACCGGGAGCTGTTTGATGAATTAGGGCAGTGCTGGGCATTGCAGCCTCGCTCTGCCCTCACGGCGGATGCCGATACGGAGCCAGGCGCTCCTAGCGCCGTGCGGATGACGTGAATGATGGCCGGGGATAGGAAAGGGGCGGCAGCGGGCGCAAAGCACGGCTGGAAAAGGCGGCGTCCGCATCGTCTTCCCAATCTTCGCCGGGCCAGGCCGCCGCATCTCCGGCGAGGGAGCGGCTTTGGGAGACGCTCTCGGATGTTGTTTCGTAAAGCGCCTCGGCCTGTGCCGGGGGAAGACCGCTTTGCGTAAGCATAAGTGGCTGTTTCATTAGACCTCCTCGTCTTGGTGAAGCCATTATTTATATACCCCATGCAGTGCGAAATCTGCTATAAAACGCTGGTTATTATTCATACTTTTTTATTGCTTGGCTTTGATGCCGAAGCGGGTTCCCAGTTTCTTATCGGGACTTTACCGCGTTTTCTGTACCATGCATTCTCATGGCCAAGACAGCTTTGCTTTTACCGTCTGAGGCCCTCGCGCAGGCGCAGCGCCTGCCTTCCGGGGCCACCCTGCTGCTGCTGGGGGCGCCTGATACCGGCAAGACCACCTGGACACTGGAAGCCGTGCGCGCCTTGACCGCGCAGGGCAAAACCGTCGCCGTTCTGGACTGCGACCTGGGGCAGAGCGAGATCGGCCCGCCGGGCACGGTCGGGGTCGCCCTGGCGCAGCCGCATTCCCAAGAAAACCTGCGCACGCTGCGCGACCTTCCTCCCCTCGCCCTGGGCTTTGTCGGTGCCACTTCGCCCGCCCGCTCTGCCCTGGAATGGTGCGTCGCCGCCTGCCAACTGGCGCGCGTCGCCAAGAAACACCGCCCTGATCTGCTGCTGGTGGACACCTGCGGCTGGGTGCAGGGACAAGGAGCGGTGCAGGCCAAACGCGCCCTGGCCGACCTGCTGCTGCCGCAGGCTGTGTTTGCATTCCGGCGCGGCAGTGAGATAGACCCCCTGCTGCGCTCGTTTCTGCACCTGGCCCCGCCCGCGCTTTCCCTGATTACGCCCGCCCCCGAGGCGGGGCGCAAAACGCCTGCCGCGCGCGCTACCCGGCGGGCGGCACGCTTTGTCAAAGCCCTGGAAGATGCCCAGGAAGTGACGTTAAGCTGGGATCAGGCGGCGTTTCGCGGAACCCGCCTGGGGTTGGGCGAGCCTGTTGCCCACCATTTACAGCAGTTTATTTCGCAGTCGCTGCGCGCTCCCACTTTGCATGCCGAGCTGTCGCCGAGCAGCGGCTTGCTGGTTGTCATTCATGGCGAACGGTGGGATACGCAGGGGCTGCTGGGGCTGGAAAGCCACTTCCGCACGACACAGGTGCTGGTGGTTCCTGCGCAAAAATGGGCGGGGCTGTATTTGGGCCTGGTGAATGCCGCCGGGGGGCTGCTGGGCATTGGCCTGCTGTCGCGCCTGGACTTCAGCGCGCGCACCATCACGATCCTGACCCCGTGCCGCCGCCCCGCCGCCATACGCCAAGTCTGGATGGGCGCACTGCGCCTGCGTCCCGATGGCCGCGAACGAGGGGAAACCCGTCCCGGCGAGGTTTGAACAAATCGGCAAAAATGTGCTTTAATATCTGTGGAGGCGTCGGCCTCAGTTGTCGGAAACGGTATAACGCTGTCCGCAGGGCTGCTTCTCTTAAGAATTCTGCGAAAGAATACTGATGCTTGATACTTCCACTTCTGCGGCTGCTGCTCTCCCGCAGCCTGCGCCGCGCGTGCGGCTGGACTACTTGGACGGCTTGCGCGGGCTTGCCGCGCTTTATGTCGTCTTCCACCATGCGCTGATGGAAATAGACTTTCGCTATGACGGCGCGGGCCTGCCGCGCCCTCTGGTGCATGCCACAAGCTGGCTGATTTACGGCCAGCTTGCGGTGGATGTGTTTATCGTCCTGTCGGGCTACTGCCTGATGATGCCGGTCGCCCGCTCGGAAAACGGCGTTCTGCGCGGCGGCGTTCGGGACTTTTTTCTGCGCCGCGCCCGGCGTATTCTGCCTCCTTACTTTGCGGCCATGATTGCGTGTCTGCTGGTGATCGGGCTGATCCCCTCTGTGATGCACTCGGCAAGCGTCCGCTGGCCCGGCGTCACGAACCCTTTCGCGCTGTCCGACTTGCTGTCCCACGTGCTGCTGATCCACAACCTATTCCGCCCCTGGACCTGGGCCATCGACTATCCCATGTGGAGCGTGGCGAGTGAATGGCAAATCTATTTTCTCTTTCCTCTTGTTCTGCTGCCCCTCTGGCGTCGTTTCGGGAGTATCGCTCCGATCCTTGTCGGGTTCGCCTTTGGCCTTGCCTGTTACCGTTGGCTGCCTCAGATCGACCAGGCCTGCCCGCACTTTGTTGGTTTGTTTGCGCTGGGAATGGGGGCGGCGGTGGTGAACTTCTCTTCCGCCGCGCAGCCGCAGCGCTGGCGCACACAGGGGCACTGGGGAACTTTGGCGATAATCTCCGCGCTTCTTGCCGCCGTGCTGTGCAAAGTCAGTTTCTCCTGGCTTCACGCGCAGGGCCTGCTGACCGATGCCTTGATCGGGACCGCGACTGCGTGCTTCCTGGTGTCTGCGACCCGCCACCTGACCGACCCCGACCGTTTTGCCATGCCGGGTGGCCTGCGGCTTTGCGCCTCGCGGGGAGCGGTTTTGCTGGGCACGTTTTCTTACAGCTTGTACCTGGTGCATGCGCCGGTGCTGGCGATTGTGCATGACCTTGCCGCCCGCTTTACGCTGACTCCGGCGGGGATGCTGCTGGTTTTGTTTGCAATTGGGGTTCCGCTCGCCGTCGCCGTCGCGTACCTGTTTTACCGGCTGTTTGAGCGTCCGTTCATGCCGGGGCATCCCCGCACGGAAAAGCAGGCGGCCCAATCGGCTGTGGTTTCTCCCGCCCCGTGACCCCTATTTCGTCAACGTTCGACCACTGGCGCGTTGACGTGAAACCAACACAGCCCTCGCCCTCCACTCTGAAGTGTTACAGCCAGCCCTGCCTCGCGTAAGAGTTCCTCTCCCGCCTTCGCACAGCTCAGGATTTCCCCTCTCCTAAAGGGGAAGGACGCCGTTGAATACTCGTTGCCCACTCTTTCCATAGGCATACCAACGACGGAACAGTTTCTTCCGTCGTTGGTATGCGCTTGCAAAGCATAGGCAATGCCCAAGAGAAACCCACAGAGCGCGTGTTAAAGCGCCGTGTTCAGCGGGGGCAGCGTGCTCTCCACCAGGGCGCGCTGCGGCTCCAGCCACGGCGGCAGGCACAGGGTTTCGCCTAGATGCTTGATGTCCTCGTCGGTGGCGAAGCCGGGGGTGTCGGTGGCAATCTCAAACAAAACACGGCCTGGCTCGTGAAAGTAAAGAGAATGGAAATACTGGCGGTCGCGCACGGGGGAGACGGGCACATCGGCCTCTTTCAAGGCCGCCATCCAAAGCGCCTGCCGGTCGTCGTCCTGGGTGCGAAAAGCGACATGATGGATGGTTCCCGCGCCGCTGGTGCCCGCCGGAAGGCCGGGGGCGTGCTGCACGTCCAGCATCGCTCCGGGCTGGCCGTCGCCCAGGGCATAGCGGGTGCGACTGCCTTCGCTGCCCACGGTGCGGAAGCCGAGCAGATTGGTTAATAGAACGTCGGTGGGGATTGTTTCCGCAAGGGATAGGGCGACGCTTTCCACGCCCCGTATCGCATATTCGGCAGGGACAGGGCCGCTGGTCCAGCAGGTGCGGAGGTCAGGCTGCGGGGACGCGACAATCTCCAAAGGCAGGCCGTGCGGGTCTTCCACTCCCAAAGCCGATGCGCCAAAGCGCGGCTCACCGTCGGCAAAGGGGATCGCGCGGGCAGACAAGCGGTCGCGCCAGAAGGGCAGGGCGCCCTCGGGAACGCTCAGGGCGAGAGTGGACGCCTGCCCGCTGCCGACCCGCCCGCGCGCGGCTCCCGGCCACGGGAAAAACGTGAGGATCGTGCCCGGAGCGCCTACGCCGTCGCCATAGTACAGGTGATAGGTGCCGGGATCGTCAAAGTTGATGGTGCGCTTGATGAGCCTCAGGCCCAGCGTGCCCGCGTAGAAATCAAAGTTCGCCTGCGGGTCTCCGGCGATGGCCGTGACATGGTGAATGCCGTCTAACGTAGGTGTCATGATAGGTGCCGCCTCCAAAGTGTGGTTGGTAAATCAACCCACGCAAACCCGCCGTGGTTCCTGCATTGGCGCAGGGCATGAAAGCAGGGAGCGTGTTTGCCGGGTACAATACACGGCGGAAAGCATGCGCGCCTGCGGCAGGCGTTTTGCGGAGGAAAACAGACGGATGACTTACTGCCTGGGGATTATGACGCGCCAGGGCCTGGTGCTGGCCTCGGACTCGCGCACCAATTCGGGCCACGACCAGGTGAATGTGTTCAGCAAAATGCACACGTTTGTGACGCCCGGCGAGCGGGCTTTGATTATTCTCGCCAGCGGCAGCCTGTCTTTGACGCAGTCCGTGGTGACATTGCTGCGGCGTGACTTTGACCGGGGGGAGGGCCTGGCATCCGTGCCGACATTGTACGATGCCGCGCGGGAGATTGGCAACCAGGTGCGGGCCGTCTCCGACCTAGACCGGGCGGCTTTGGAGCGCGATGATCTCAAGTTCAACCTGCACCTGCTGCTCGGCGGGCAGATCGGCAGCGAGAAGTCCAGCTTGTTTTTGATCTATCCGCAGGGCAACCCCCTGCGGGCCTCGGAAGACTCGCCGTATCTGCAAATCGGGGACGCCAAGTATGGCCGCCCCATCTTAGACCGGGGCGTGCATTATACGCACACCAACCTGGAAGAAGCCGCCAAATATGCCCTGCTTTCCCTGGACTCCACCATGCGCTCCAATGTCACGGTCGGCCCGCCGGTAGACCTTGCGGTCTACGCTGAAGGCGAGCTTGATCTTACCCGCCGCTGCCGCATGACGGCGGAAAACGACAACTTTCGCGCCATTCGCGACCAGTGGGCGCAGACATTGCGCGAAGGGATCAAAGCCCTGCCGCCGGTAGATTTTGCCAACTGCCCGCCGCCGCATTCCTTCTAACTGCCCATGCCCCTGCAAGTGACATTCTGTGACCGCAGCCTGCCGATGACCGAGGCATGGCAGGCGTACTTCGGCGCGCTCCCCGATGTAGAGATATTGACCGACGACCTGTCCGGGCAATCAGCGGATGCGCTGGTCGTTCCCACCAACGCCTTTGGGCGACTGGACGGCGGCCTGGAACACGATGTGCTGGACTTGTTTGACGAAGACACGCAGCGCGCCCTGCAAAGCGTGATTACGCAGGAGCATGGCGGCGAGCTTTTGGTGGGCCAGGCCGAAGTGCTGCTGACGCCGCAGGGCCAGTTTCCCATTTTGGTGTGCGCGCCGACCATGCGTGTCCCGCAGAACCTCGCCCGCACCGTCAATGCGTATCTGGCCCTGCGCGGGGCGCTGCTGGCCGTTCTGCGTTTTAATAGTGAGCATGGCGACATCATCCAAACCCTGCTGGTGCCCGCGCTGGCGGCGACCAACGGCTTCATGCCTCCCCTGCGCGCGGCCCGGCAGATGCGGGCGGCGTATGACAGCGTGCTGCGCAGCGCCCCGCCCAACGAAGACATCTCGCTGGATGCCGGGGCCGACGGCGACGACAAGTTCCGCGTGCGTCCGTCCGAGGCCGCCGCGCCTTCCGAATAACAGCATGACATCAGCTTCCATGCCCGACAAGAACGCACAATTCGGCCAGCGTCTTTTAGAGTGGTACCAAGCCCACAAGCGCGACCTGCCCTGGCGTCGGCTGGGCCATGACCCCTATGCTGTGTGGGTGTCCGAGATAATGCTTCAGCAGACCACGGTCGCCGCCGTTGTTCCGTTTTACGAGCGGTGGATGGCGCGGTTCCCGACGCTGCGCTCCCTCGCCGAAGCCCCGCTGGACGACGTGCTCAAACACTGGGCCGGACTGGGCTATTATGCGCGCGCACGCAACCTGCACCGGGGCGCGCAGACGGTGCTGTCTTTGCATAACGGGCAGGTGCCGTCGGAGCCTGCCGCCCTGCTCGCCCTGCCCGGCGTGGGGCGCTACACGGCAGGGGCCATCGCGTCTATTGCGTTTGGGCATGACGCGCCCATTTTAGATGCCAATGTGGTGCGCGTGCTCTCCCGCGTGTATGCGGTGGCGGGCGACCCCAAAGCGTCTGCGTCTGTGCAGGCGCAGTTGTGGGCGCTGGCCGAAACGCTGATCCCCCCCGGCCAAGCCGCAGACTTCAACCAGTCAATGATGGAGCTTGGCGCGTTGGTGTGCGTTCCTGCCGCCCCCAAATGCGCCTTGTGCCCGGTGTCGTCGCTCTGCGCCGCCTACGCGCTGGGGGAGCCGACCGCCTATCCGCAGTTTACGCAGGTGAAGAAGTGGCTGGACACCGAAGACGTGTCCGTGGCGGTGCGCGACTATCAAGGCCGCGTTTTATTGGCGCAGCGCTCGCCCGCCCTGCCGCTCTGGGGCGGCTTGTGGGAGCTGCCCCGCGCGACACGCCAGGCGGGGGAGCCGCTGCCGGACTGCGCCGCCCGTGCGGCGCATGAGGCCGCAGGCGTCGGCGTGACCAATCTGCGTCCTTTTGGGCATGTCAAGCACGTGGTCGCCAATCGCCGCGTCACGCTGCACGGCTGGCAGGGCGAGATGGCTGATGACACAGCAAGCGGCACGGGCCATGCGCATGCCCTCGCCTGGGAGCCGCTGGAACAAACAAGCCGCTATGCGCTCGCCACTCCGCAAACCAAGCTTTTGGAGCAGTTGATCGCCGCCGATGCGCAGGGGCGCTTGGACTTCGGGGGGGCGCACTGAATGGACATCGCCCTCGCGATTATTCGTCACCCGCACACGGAAGCCATTCTTATTGCGCGGCGCAAAGACAGCGTGCACCTGGGCGGTTTATGGGAGTTTCCCGGCGGCAAATGCCTGGCCGGGGAAGCGCCCGCCGAGTGCGCCGTGCGGGAAGCTTTGGAGGAAACCGGCCTAGACATAGAGATAGTGGAGGCATGGCCCGTCTTCTCCTATGCTTACCCGGAGCGCACCGTCACTCTGTACCCGTTTCTGTGCCGGGCACAGACTGAGAACGCCCTGCCGCTCGCCAGCCGGGAAGTGCGCTGGGCGCTGCCGTCCGCCCTGAACGAGCACGCATTTCCCCCCGCCAATGCTTGGTTCATTGCCCGCCTGTGCGAGAAGTGAGCGATGTCTTTTCAGCCCTCGTTCTTTGCCCCCGCGTCCCAGTCGGTCAGTGACCACACGGCAAACGTGATGACCGACAATGCCACCAGGAAGTTACGCGCGGCGCGATGCCGGGCAAAACCCACGATCCACGGCAGCAGGGGCAAAGCAAAGCCCGATGCGAACTCAATCCGGCCATGTGTCCGAAACGGAACCAGCCGCATGAGCGCGAGGGGATAATTGGTTGTGGCGGACAGGCCCAGATACGCCGCCGACAGCGCGTGCGACAGCCGCGCGGCCTTCGGGGGAAAGGCAAAAAGGCGGGGAGCGGCGGCAGTCGCCAGCACCGTCGCGTAGTCCAGCAGGCCGTGGCTGAAGGGGGACACTGTCTTGTGCATGGTATGACTTTCTTTTCTCGGGGTCTGACCCCCTATACCCATCGCGCGTCCATTGCTATCGGTTTGTTTTGCGCGGTTTTTGGCACGGCGCTTCCGCCCATGACGTTTGTCCAAAGCGGCAGGGGCAGGCTGCGTGTTCCCATTGCCCGCCCAAGACTGGTGCTGGACATCGAGCGCCTGCGCGCGGTTCCCGTGGGGCGGCTGCCCAACGATGTGCCGACATGTCAGGTCTTGGTCGTGGGCGGCGGGATGGGCGGGGTCGCGGCGGCGGAAGATTTGGCCCGCCTGGGCATCTCTACGATCCTGACTGAACCGACCGCGCACCTGGGCGGCCAGTTCACCAGCCAGGGCGTCAGCGTTCCCGATGAAAACCGTTTTATTGAACAAGAACACGGGCCGGGCACGCGCCACTATCGGGAGCTGCGCGAACAAGTGCGGGCTGCCTATGCCCAAACCTCCGGCATTGTGCCGGGACGCGCCGCCAATGTCGGGCAGTGCTGGGACAGCCGCGTGTCCGGCGAGCCAGCGGTGTGGGAGCAGGCCATCCGCGCCCGCCTTGCGCCCCTGTTTGGGCCACGCGGCATTCGCGCCGTGCTGACACGCACCCAACTAATCGGCGTGCATCGCTACCCCGGCAACGGTCAAATCAGCACTGTGGATGTGGTTGACTTAGACACCCGGCGCATCACCCGCATCGGGGCGCAGTTTGTGCTGGATGCCACCGAAACGGGCGATGTCCTGCCTCTCGCCGGGTCGCCGTGGACAGTCGGGCAGGAAGCGCAGGTCGCCTACAACGAACCCGATGCCCCGCCCGAGGCCCACCCCGAATGGGTGCAAAGCTTCACGTACTCGTTTGACCTGCGCCTGACGCCGCAAGGCCCTCAGCCGACTGTTGCCAAGCCGTCCGGCTACGACGGCTTTCTGGCGCAGGGCGAATACACCCTCGCCTACGACTATTCGGATGCGCGGGGACGTGTCCAATACCAGATGTTCACCAAAGCCCCCGGCGCCGCCGGGCCGTTCTGGACTTATCGCCGCCTGGTCGCGGCGTCCAGCTTTACAAACAATCCCGCCTATGCCCAGGATATTGCGCTGATTAATTGGCGCGGCAACGACTACCGCGACGAGTCGTTTATCGGCAGGCCCGTGCCCGAGCAGGTGCGGATTCTCACCCAGGCGAAGGCGTTCGCGCAGGGCTTTTTATACTGGCTTCAGACCGCCTGCCCGCGTGATGACGGCGGGCAGGGCTATCCTGAACTCCAGCCCGCCATAGGCGTTCTCGGCCCCGACGGCTTCGCGCCCGCCCTGTATGTGCGCGAGTCGCGCCGCATGCTCACCCAAACCGTGCTGACCGAGAACGACCTTGTCGCTGACCCCGCCCGCCCCGAGCAGCCCCTGGGAACACAGTTCTTCGACTCGGTCGGCACGGCTTTGTACGCGATAGACATCCATCCGGCGCGGGGCGAGCCGCCGCATCTGGCGGCGGCCCTGCCGTACACGCTGCCGCTGGGGGCATTTGTGCCCCGCTCCGGCCCCGGCAACATCCTCCCGGCGGCCAAAGATTTCGGAGCCAGCCGCCTGGCGTCGGCCTCGGCCCGCATGCACCCGACCGAGTGGGAGGCAGGCGAGATTGCCGGAAACCTCGCTGCCTTCTGCCTGGAGCGCGCCGTGCGTCCCGTCGACATTCGCCAAAATCCCGCTCTCTTGGCCGCTTTCCAGGCCCGGCTGGAAGACGGCGGCATCACGACCCGCTGGCCGGACAACGCGCCTGCACAGGCGGCCTCGCGCCCGCGTTGATACGGCGCTGCCAGCCTGTTGCCAGCGCGTACCAACGACGGAACGATTTCTTCCGTCGTTGGTACGCGCTTGATAAGCCATAGCAACGCTGAAGAGAGGCTGGGGCAGCGGGTGTGCAATGCCGCCGCGACACGGGGGCAGGCCGAAGCGAGATAGACATTTCGCACTTGACGATCAGCTCTTAAGGGCTTTATTGCATCATTCGTATTGCATGTCGGGTATTGTCCCAGCACTGACGGAGTGTTCCGCTTGCGGAACCCGGCGGGGAGACCGGCTGAATACAAAGCCAAGTCCTCCAAGTCTGCCGGTGCAGGGCAAGAACGCCGACGCCGACACAGAGTCATTGGAACGATGCTTGGGCAGTGTGGACTTGGGGGATAGAAAATGATCTGCTCCCCAGGCAGACGCGGCGAGCGGCATTTTTAGAACTGATAAGATAGATAGAAGCGAGCAACCTTTATGGCAGCACCCCTCAAAACGCCAGGGCGGGATGAACCCCCGGCAGGCCGCGACAACCACGCCGATGCACCCGTGCCCGCAGACAATGCGTGGGCGGTCAAGATCGCGACCGTCGCGGGCATTCCCATCCGGCTGCACTTTACATTTCTGCTGTTTCTGCTGTATATCGGCGTGGCGGGGCATCGCATCGGCCTGAGCGTCTTGTATGTGCTGGCGCTGTTCACGTGCGTCGTGCTGCACGAGCTGGGGCACAGCGTTGTCGCGCTGAAATATAAAATCCCGGTTTCTGATATTACGCTCTACCCGATAGGCGGCGTGGCGCGGATTGAAAAGCGTCCCACCGCCCGTCAGGAGCTGGCGATTGCGGTTGCGGGGCCACTGGTCAACGTGGTCATTGCCGCCGTCATCTGGGCGGGCCTGGGGCTGGAAAGCACATCCACCTTGATCGCGCACCTGTCCGCAAGCCGCCTGGAGACCGGCGGGCGGATATTTGCCGAGCGCGTCCTGCTGGCAAACATCACGCTGGTATTGTTTAATCTGATCCCCGCGTTCCCGATGGACGGCGGGCGGGTGCTGCGGGCGGTCCTTGCGATGAACATGCCCCCTGTGCGCGCCACCGCGATTGCCGCCGGGGTGGGGCAGTTTATCGCCATCGCCGCCGGCCTGCTGGCGTTTCTGAGCCACCCGCCCAACTGGGGACTGATCTTTATTGCGTTCTTTGTGTATCTGGGCGCGGGGCAGGAAGCGTTCGCCTATCGCCAGGAAGCCCTGCTGGAAGGCGTCCGGGTGCGCGAAGCGATGATGACGGACGTTCGGACGCTGCTGGTCGGCAACACGCTCAAAGAGGCCGCGGCTGTTTTGCTGGACACTTCGCAGCATGACTTTCCGGTGGTGCATGGCGACGAGGTGCAGGGCATTTTGACCCGCGACGGCCTGCTGCGGGGGGTGGCGGAAGCGGGGCCGGGCGCGTATGTGGCGGGGGTAATGCAGCGCGAGTTCGCCGTCGCCCACCCGGATGACGACCTGGCGCTGCTCCTGCCCCGCCTGCAAACAGCCCCCGGCCCTTTGGTTGTCTTGGAGAAGGAGAACGGCGCGCTCGCGGGCATGGTGACTAGGGAGAATGTGCAGGAGTTCTTCGCCCTGCGCCAGATTGCCGCCGCCCGCGACCGGCGCGTCATGCCGCCCCCTGCCCGGCGTTTTTAGGCTGTCCCCACGAGTTTTGGCCTAAACGGGTAAACTAAGCGCATGACGCAAAAACTCCAGGTGCTCGCCGCGCAGATGCAGCCAAAGAAGGGCGACTACAACCACAACCTCGCTCTGGTAGGCCAAATCTTCGCCCAAATCCAGCAGAACAGCCTCGCCGCCGATGTGCTGGTGCTGCCCGAAACCGCCCTGTCCGGGTACTTTCTGGAGGGGGGCGTCCGCGAAGTCGCCCGCACCGGCGATGAGCTGTTCCAGGGCCTCAACGCCCAGTATCTCGCCCACACCGACGGGCGCGTATTGGACATCTGCGTGGGCTTCTATGAGCAGTGGGAGCGCAAGTATTACAATTCGTGCCTCTACGCGACTTTGGGCCGAGAGAATGCCCATATCGTCCACACCCATCGCAAGTTCTTCCTGCCCACCTACGGCGTCTTTGATGAAAAACGCTTCGTCACGCGGGGCCGCGTGATCCATGCGTTCCCCACGCGCTTTGGGGCGCGGGCGGCCATGCTGATCTGCGAAGACGCCTGGCATTCCATCTCCGCCACCGTCGCCGCCCTGAAAGGCGCGCAGGTGATTTACATTGTCAGCGCATCGCCCGCGCGGGGGTTCACCGACGACACCATTTCCACCACGCAAAAGTGGCGCGAACTGCTCACGAACATCGCTGACGAGCACGGCGTCTGGGTGGTCTACTGCGGCCTGATTGGATTTGAGGGCGGCAAAGGCTTTCCCGGCGCATCCCGCGTCGTGGACCCGTTCGGCGTCACCCGCCTGGAAGGGCCGGTCAGCCGCGAAGCCCTCCTGAAAGCCGAACTTGATTTGGACGATGTGGCCGTTGCCCGCGCCAACTCCCCGTTGTTGGGTGACCTGGAGTCCAGCTTATCCGACATCATGATGGAGCTGCAATCCATTGAACATGCCGCCCACCCCCGCTATGAAATGCCCCTATAGCTGTGCCGATCTACTTTAGTCATGCCAATCTATTTCTACCGCGAACGGGATAATCCCTACGGCTGCTTTTCTAATTTTTCGCCGCATGGCTTTGAGTTAGATGGACAGTTCTGGCCGACTAGCGAGCATTACTTTCAGGCACAGAAGTTTGCAGAAACACCTCACGTTGAGACTGTGCGCCTTGCATCCAAGCCAATGGATGCTGCCAACTTAGGACGTGACCGCTCATTGCCGTTGCGCCCAGATTGGGACGCCGTGAAAGATGACGCAATGCGCCGCGCTGTCCGCGCCAAGTTTGACGCGCACGCGGACATTCGTGCCGTGTTGCTAGGCACCGGTGAAGAATACTTAATAGAGAACGCCCTATCCGACTATTACTGGGGCTGCGGGGCCGACCGCACGGGTAAAAATATGCTGGGGCGCATCTTAATGGAAACGCGCGACGCTTTACGAAAAGGATGATGTGCTATGACACCGACATTAGACCCGCCAATCGCCCCCTCCCGCCGCAGGCGCTGGAACCGTGACGAGTGCAAGTTCCTGGAAAACGCCGGTCTGCTCAAGGGCCGCTATGAGCTACTGGACGGAGAGATTATCTTAAACATGGGTCAAAACTCACCACACGCCATCACTGTGATGCGCGTTATTCTCTATCTTGCCCGGCTGTTCAATGGAGATTGCATTCGTACGCAGACGACGATGGAAGTGCGTGCAGACGACCGCGTGCTCAACCGCCCGGAGCCGGATGTTGTCGTACTCCGCGAGATTATCTATACAGGCGCACCCGCAGGCGAGGACGTGCTGCTGGCGGTGGAAGTCTCCGACACGACGCAGACAGAAGACTACGGCCACAAAGTCGGCTTGTATGCCCGCGCAGGCGTTGCCGAATACTGGGTTTTGGACCTTGCGCGCCGCGTCTTGGTTGTCTTTCGCTCGCCGCAGCGGGGCGAATGGCTGGTGCGGGATGAGTATGCTGAAGACGCCCAAGTCGCTCCGTTGACCGCGCCCCATGCTCCTGTTGCCGTCAGTGATTTATTGCCGCCCCTGGAAATCGTCTCCGACTTGCCCGCCCCTCTCAACCCATAACCCGCTGCCCATCGGCAGATGAGAAACACACGCCCATGCCCCTTGACCTGATTGAGCAAGCCCCATTTGACCCCAACTCCGACGAGCCGCTGGCGATGAATGAAGCCCTGGTGGCCGACTGGCTGACCGAGTTTCTCCGCGACGAGCTGGTCCGCCGCCGCAGCTTCGGCCGCTGCGTGATCGGCGTGTCCGGCGGGGTAGACAGCGCCCTGGTCGCCTATCTCTGCGCGCGCGCCATCGGCCCTGAGAACGTCTACGGCGTCCGCATGCCCTATCGCACGTCCAGCCAGGATTCTTTGGACCACGGGCAGATGGTGATTGATGCTCTTGGCATTCATGGCGACACCATAGACATCTCCGCTGCCGTGGACGGCTACCTCCAGAATGAACCCGAGGCCGACGGCAGGCGCCGGGGCAATGTCATGGCGCGCATGCGCATGATCGCCTTGTTTGACCAGAGCGAAAAGCGACGTGCCCTGCCGGTGGGCACGGGCAACAAGACGGAGCGCCTGTTTGGGTACTTCACCTGGCATGCCGACGACAGCCCGCCCATCAACCCCCTGGGCGACTTGTTTAAGACGCAGGTATGGCGGCTGTCCCGCTATTTGGGAGTGCCGGAAGTGATTGTCGGCAAGCCCGCATCTGCCGACCTGGTGGTGGGCCAGACCGACGAGCTGGACTTCGGCATCACCTACGCCCGCGCCGACCGCATTTTGTCCTATCTGCTGCGCGGCTACCAATCGGACAGGCTGGAAAGCATGGGCTTTGACCCCGCCGAGGTGGCCCTGGTGAAAAAGCGCGTGGACGGCACCCACTGGAAGCGTCACCTGCCGACCACGGCGATGCTGTCGTCCACGAGTATCAACGACTACTACCTGCGCCCCGTAGATTACTGACGCTGTGCAGAGTACCGGGGGTATGAAACCCCCGGCAAGTGTGAAGCCACACCCTCGCGGGTGTAAGAATTAAGATAAGCCATTTGCCCATGTCCTCCTCTTACGTCCGAAGGACGTGGCTTCTCTTTTGCCGGGGGTTTCATACCCCCGGTACTTTGTTCCCTCTTTATTAATGCCTCATGATAGACACCGCGCCCCTCATTGCCGAAATCACCGCCGCCTTTGATGGCGTCTCTCGTGCGGGCGGCGTGTCCCTGCATGAAAGTGAAGTGTTGGATTGGGCAGGCCCAGACGATGCACGTGCCGCCGCGCGCCTGCTGGACACGGACACGCGCTGGCAGGATGTGTCTGATGCCGACGCAAAGTATTACCACAGCTCTATGTACTTTCTGGATGCCATAGGATTTCGCTATTACCTGCCTGTATTTATGATTTACGCCCTGCGCTACTCCAGCCTTGAGACTGATTTCGACTCAGTTCTGGCAGTTACCTTATGGCAACTTGAACCCAATCAACACCAACAGAAGCGATATGAAGAAGTGCTCCATTTAATGACCCGTCCACAAAAACAAGCCATTGGTAATTTCTTGCAATTGATTGTGGCACACGCCGATGACATTTACAGAGCGGACCCAGCCCGTGTTCTCCACGACTATTGGAAGCAATATTGTGATAGTGACACCGAGTAACACGGCCCTTTACCCTTGATTTAGAAACCCAATCTCACACGATGACACACAACAACGCTCTGTTTTCCTCACACACCGATACGCCTGTCATGAACGGGCAGGGGCCGCTCACCGGCCTCACCCACCAGACCCTGGCCGGGGCGAGTCTGGGAACATGCCAAACGTCTCTGTGGCAGCACCACATGACCGCGTCCCTGCTTGTCCCGCCGCACTACCATGACGTAGAAGAAACCGTCGTGGTGCTCTCAGGCTGCCTGCGCTTTCGGATTGGCCCCTCTGTGGATGACTGCATGCCTGGAACCGACCCACTCGCCGGGGCCGAAGTGTTCGACTGCGGGCCGGAAGCCACCTGCGTCATTCCCGCGCGCCGCCTGCATGGCTATGAAATCGTCGGCATCCCCGCCCGCGTCCTCATCTTCATGCCCGATGCGCAGGGCACGACCCGCCTGCCCAGCGGCGAATCCATGCTGCTGCCCTGGCAGTCCTAACCCGCCAAACACCCGATGCAAATCCACAACACAACACTGGAAATCGTGCGCGGCAGCGTGATCGACCAAAACGCAGACGTCATTGTCAATGCCGCCAACACCGCCATGCAGGGTGGGGGCGGCATTGATGGCGCGATCCACAAGGCCGCCGGGCCAAGGTTAATGACCGAGCTGCGCCGCGTGGCCCCGCAGGGCGCAGAGACAGGCTCCGTAGTGGTCACCGGGGGGCACAACCTCACCCAGAAGTGGGTCTTTCATACGCCCGGCCCCATCTGGCGCGGCGGCGGCGCTGGCGAAGCCGCGAAGCTCGCAATTTGCTACCGAAACTGCCTGGAAGCCGCCGACCAGCGCAAACTGTCCAGCCTCGCGTTCTGCTCCATATCTACAGGCGTCTATGGCTATCCCATCCGGCTCGCCGCGCCTTTGGCCGTGCAGACAATTGTGGATTATCTTCATGCCCACCCCGAAACATCGCTGACCCATGTTGTGTTCTCCATGTATCAGCAGGATGAATATGAAGCGTTCACCCGCGCGCTGTCCGCCCTGTCTTCGCCGCCCCCCTTGGAAGAATAACGAGAGAATAACAAAAGTGGGCCACAGCATTTCCCCTGTTTCCGTGCCTGCGCTCACGGGCAATATCACCGCCGACCTGCTTCTCGTGCTGGCGCTCTTTGCCTGCCTTGCCTGGGCAGCGCGGCGCGGCCTGCTGGCCGCCCGCGAGGCCGGATGGATCGGCACGGCTTTGGTGTTCTTCGGCGTGTCGCTCGTCTTCAATGCCGTGCTCACGCGCAACGGCCAGACCTACCCGCACCAGGTCGCCAAACTGGTAGGCCTCTCGGCGCTGATGGTGCTGCCTCTCTTGCTGTCTTTGGGCTACGGCGTCTATGCGCTGTCTCGCTCTTTGGCTTCCAAAACGCTAAACACGGTGCAGATCAACGGCTTGGCTTTGCAGCTTGTGCAGGGCAGCCCGGCTGCTTTCCAGCCCGCCCTGCCCCTGGATGCCCTGCTGCTGCCCACAACAACCGACCTCGCGATGCGCGGCGGCTCTGCCTCTCTCCTGCGCACCTTTGGCGGCCCCGCCATTGAACCCGAAGCCCTCGCTCTCGCCCCGCTCCCTGTCGGCAAAGCCATCGGCACGACCGCAGGCGCTCTGCCCGTCGCTCGGCTAATTCACGCCCCCTTGCGCGCGCCGGGCAGCCCCGTCACCGAATCCGATGCCAAACGCGCGCTTGACGCTGCCTTTCAATGCGCCAAACAGAGCGGCGCGCGCCGCGTGGCCCTGCCTCCTTTTGGTGTCCAGCCCGGCAAATTAACTCCGTCCGCTGCTGCCTTCTTGACCGTGGCCGCCGCTCTGCGCGCCCGCAAAGACTTTGATTTGATCGCCATCGTTGTCTTTGACAGAAGTCTTCTTCGCGCCTTCCAGTCTGAGTTTGGCGCTCTCGCCCAAAAATACCCCGCGCCGCCTGTCGCCTAGCGCTTGGGCCTCATAGTTTAAAGCCGTACTGCTCGCATTGCTTCAGCATTCCATAGACGTTGCTAAAGCTGATTATAGGCGTTGCAAGCGCGTACCGACGAGGGAACGTTTTCTTCCGTCGTTGGTACGCGCTTACAATCCCTATAATCAGCCTATGGGAAGCCGTTAAGAGGCCCCCCCGCCTGAGTTCTGGGGAGCAGGAGAAAGACAGCCCTCACCCTGGCGCGGCGCGCTTGTCCCTTGCCCGCCCTCACCCGGCGTTTCGCGCCACCCTCTCCTGCCCCTCCGGGCACACCAGCCCGCCGGGTCTGCCCTCCGGGTAGCCAGTGCTGACCAGTGCAGTGCGTGAGCGGGCGAGGGTTAGGACTAAGACCCTCTGGCTCCCCAGAATTGTCCCTAGTCGCAAGGCCTCCACCTTCCAGGTACGCCAGTGCGTGAGCGGGGAGCAGGGCGGGGGGCCACTATTGCTCTCCCGCGCTCGCCTGCGGGAGAGAGGGCTGGGAGGTGAGGGCTTCCTGTTTGCGGCTGTTTCACACCCATGCTTTGCCTTGACTTCCCCGCGCGCAATAGGTTATACTGGGACACAGCCAAACGCGCATTTTCTTCGCGCACATTTCGCAAAAAGGCCCACTTTCGCATGACAACACCGACCCTCACGCACCCGCAGCAGCGCATGCTTTCCCAGCGCGCTCTGAACGCCGCGCCCAGCCCCACGCTCGCCATCACGGCCAAAGCCAATGCCCTCAAAGCCGAAGGCAAGGATATTATCAGCTTTGGGGCGGGCGAGCCGGACTTTGATACGCCCCAAAACGTCAAAGATGCCGCCGTGGCGGCTCTCGCAAAGGGCGACACCAAATACACGCCGTCCAGCGGCACGGTCGCCCTCAAAGACGCCATTCTCGCCAAGCTGAGGCGCGACAACGACTTGACCTATTCGCGCAACGAGATCATCGTTTCGTGCGGGGCCAAGCATTCCATTTACAATCTTATGCAGGCGCTTTTAGACCCTGGCGACGAAGTGGTGATCCCTGCGCCGTACTGGGTGTCGTACCCGGAGCAGGTGAAGCTGGCGGGCGGCGTACCCGTTGTTGTCGCCGCCGATGACCGGGCGGGCTTTCTGGTGGATGCTGCGGCGATTGAGCGGGTCCTCACGCCGCGCACCAAATTGGTGGTCATCAACTCGCCGTCCAACCCGACCGGGGCCGTGTATTCCCCCGCCGCTTTGCGCGAGATCAGCGACCTGTGCGTCGGGCGCGGCATTTACTTGATGTCCGATGAGATTTACGAGAAGATACTTTATCCGCCCTCCGAGTTCGTGTCCCCGGCATCGTTTAGCGCTCAAGCGAAGGCGATGACCATCACCATTAACGGCTTCAGCAAGGCGCACTCCATGACCGGGTGGCGGCTGGGCTACGCCGCCGCCGATCTGGACATTGTCGCCGCCATGTCCAAGATACAGGATCAAAGCACGTCCAACCCCACGTCCATCGCGCAGGCGGCAGGCGTGGAAGCCTTGAACGGCCCGCAGGACAGCGTGGAGCACATGCGGCATGCCTTTGAAGCCCGCCGCGACTTTATCGTGTCCGCGCTGAATGCGATTGACGGCGTGCAGTGCTCCCTGCCGGGCGGGGCGTTTTATGTCTTCCCCAACGTGTCGTCGTTTTATGGGCGCTCGTACACGCCCGACGGCGAAGAGGCGCGCACCATTGAAGGGTCGGATGACCTGACGGAGTTTCTGCTGACGCAGGCGGGGGTGGCGGTGGTTCCCGGCTCCGGCTTCGGGGCGGACAGCCATATTCGCCTGTCTTACGCCACGTCCATGCCGAACATTGAAAAGGGCCTCGCGCGTATCGCCGCCGCTGTTAAAGGGTTGTCGTGAGAGGGAAAGCGCTTGGCTCTCAGGCAGAGGGAGGGGAAGAGGCGCTTGCGCCCCCGCCGCCGCACATAGGAACGGCCCCCGCGCCCCCGCCCCCTCGCCCGCTTGCGGGCGAGGGGGAGCAAGAGGGAAGAGTGCCTGTGGGCACTAGGGAGCAAGAACCTACCCCCGGCCCCTCCCGAAACGGGAAGGGAGTAGGAGAAAGTGTTCTTTACCCTCCGGGCCTGCCAGTGCAGGAACGGAAAGGGAGAAGAAAAGCCTCGCCTACTCCGAACCCTCGCCCGCTTGCGCACTGGCGGGCCTGGAAGGGCGGGAGAGGGTGGCATTCCTATGCTGGGTGAGGGCACTCCGGGAGACGCGAAGCGCCGGGTGAGGGCCTCCGGGGGCCACTCACATAGCGCTGGCGCACGGGCCGTCTCCGCTGCCCAAAGTCGGGCGGGGGCAACACTTCACGACGACCTGCGCGCAGCGGCACAAGCGCGCGCCCTGCCCATCATAAACATGGAGCTGTTGGCGCAGGCCCTCACGCACAAGTCTCTCGTGCCCAATGCCCCGCTGCAAAGCAACGAGCGCCTGGAGTTTCTCGGCGACTCCGTGCTCGGCCTGGTGGTGAACGAATATCTGTGCGCCGCCTTTCCCCGGCACAGCGAAGGCGACCTTGCCCGCGCCAAATCGCTGATTGTCTGCAAGTCCGCCCTGGCCGACGCCGCCACTCGTTTGGACATCACGCCCTTGATGCGCCTCGGCCCCGCCGAAGAAGCGATGGGAGGCCGCAGCCGCGCGAGTATCATCGCCGATGCGTATGAAGCCCTGGTCGCCGTCATCTACGGCGAAAGCGGGTACAGCGCTGTCCGGGAGTTTATTTTATCTACGCTGGCCCCCGAGATTGCGCAAGTCAGCGCGAGCGTGGATTGGCGCGACCCCAAAAGCGTGCTTCAAGAGCAGCGTCAGGCTGTGCATCTGCCGCCGCCGATATACCGGGTCGTGGGCGAAGAAGGCATGCCGCACGACCGCATGTACACGGTACACGTTTCGCTGGACGACCGCGTGGTGGGAGCGGGCACAGGCAAGACAAAAAAAGACGCCGAGCGGACGGCGGCGATAGACGCATTAGAAAACAACCCATGACAAACACGCCCCGCGCGGACATCGGCATCTTTGGCGGCAGCGGCTTTTATTCGTTTGCCACGGGCGATGTGCAGGAAGTCAAGATAGAAACGCCCTACGGCCCGCCCAGCGACACGGTCGCCCTGGCGGAAGTGGCCGGGCACACGGTCGCATTTCTGCCCCGGCACGGGCGCACGCATTCCCTGCCGCCGCACAAGATCAATTACCGGGCTAACGTCTGGGCTTTGCAGAGTTTAGGCGTGACGCGCATCTTAGCCCCCAATGCCGTCGGGTCGCTTCAAACGCAGATTGCGCCGGGGCACTTTGTCATCAACGACCAGTTTGTAGACCGGACCTCAGGGCGTAAAGACACGTTCTACGATGGCCCCATCACCACGCATGTCTCGCCCGCCGAGCCGTACTGCCCCCAGCTTCGGCAAGTCGCCATTGACGCCACGCGCGCAAACAATATCCCGGTCCACGAGACCGGAACGTGCGTTGTTATTCAAGGCCCGCGCTTCTCCACCAAAGCCGAAAGCCAATGGTTTACGTCCCTCGGCTGGGACATCATCAACATGACCCAGTACCCGGAAGCGATGCTGGCGCGCGAACTGTCCCTGTGCTATGTCAACATTTCGTTGGTGACGGACTACGATGCGGGCCTGGTCGGGGGCGACGGCCATGTGGATGCCGTGAGCGTCATGGAAGTCATGGCCCGCAACACCGACAATGTCAAGAAGGTCATTCGCACCATGCTGGAGAATATGCCTGCGGCCCGCGCGTGTCCCTGCGCCGACGCCCTGAAAGCCGCGCGCTGGGAATAGCCAAGCCGCGCGCTGGGAGAACTGAATTGAAAGCCTGGGGGGCATGGATGAAAACTGCTGCCGTTCTGCTGGCGCTGGGTTTGCTCAGTGCGGGCGCGTGCCTGCCGTCCCACGCCGACCCTGCCGCCGCGTCCCCATCTATGCAGCATATTGCTGCCTTGCGCAAGGCAGGCCGCATTCCCGAACTCGTGGCCGAGATGGCTAAAGACGGTCTGCGCGTTGCCCCTGACGGCATCCAGATGTTTTACAACGAGTACGCCGAGCGGCAGTGGGACGCGGGCCACTTCGCCGCCGCCGTCAAAGCCTACCGGGACGGCATAAAGGCCGCGCCACGCGGAGCCATTGCGGGCACGATGCAGTACAGCCTGGCGGGTTTATTCTATAACAAAGCGCGCTATGCCGAAGCCATCCCCGAGTTCCGTGCCGCCACGCGCTTTGCGGATTATAATACTGCCTGGGTCTGGCTGCTGCTAGGCACGTCGCTCCTCAAAACGGGACAGACTGCCGCCGCCCGCCAGGCCTGGGAGCAGGCCAGTGTTTCCAATGACCCCTGGCATACCAGCTCGCGTCAGGCGGCGCGTCAAGAAATAAAGCACTTGGACACACGGAGCACACTATGAAAGCATTGCTGCTGGCAGGCGGGCGAGGCACGCGCCTCGGCCCGCTCACGCAGGACACCCCGAAGCCCATGTTGCCTATCGGCGGCGTTCCCATGCTTGAACGGATCATGACGGGCATCGCCCGGCAGACCGCCATCCGTGAGTTCGTCCTGGTGACCGGGTACAAAGCCGATGTCGTGGAAAGCTGCTTCGGGACAGGCGCGAAGTGGGGCTGGAGCGTGGAGTATGTGCATCAGGCCGAGCAGAAGGGCCTGGGGCACGCGATCCACACCGCCCATGCGCAGCTCTCCGGGGCGGCTTTCCTGATGACCTACGGCGACATCATGCTCAGCCCCGACAACTACGGGCGCATCTTAGAGATTTACAACACAGCGCAAAAGCCCAACCTCGCCGCTGTCATGGGCCTCAATTATGTAGACGACCCGTGGGCCGGGGCCGCAGTCTACGTGGACGAAGACAACACCGTCCAGCGCATAGAAGAAAAGCCCCCCAAAGGCACCGCCACTACGCACTGGAACAATGCGGGCCTGTTTATCTTTGAACCCATCTTGTTTGAGTACACAGCGCGGCTTCAGCCGTCCCCGCGCGGCGAACTGGAACTGCCGGATGCTTTGTCTGCCCTGATGGCTGCCGGGTATCAGCTTCAGGGCATGCCCCTGACCGGCGAATGGCGGGACGTGGGCACGCCCGAAGACTATGCCGCCATCAATGCCGAGTACGGAGCCTCCCAGCCATGAGCAGCTTTGAGCGGGCGCAGGCTGCCTGCCGTGAGCAATTCGGCGCACGCCCCACAGCCGGGGCATTCGCGCCCGGACGCGTCGAGATTATGGGCAACCATACCGACTACAACGGCGGCTTTGTGCTGCCTGCCGCTTTAGATAAAGGCACGGTGATGCTGGGCGCGCCCACCGGCGACGACGCCATTACGCTGTATGCCGCCGACTTTCGGCGCCTGGCGCGCTTTTCCGCCCAGACCCTTCAGCCCGACCCCCGCAACTCCTGGGCCGACTATGCGCTGGGCGTCGTGCAGCAATTGCAGAAGCGCGGCGTCCCAATAGGCGGGTTTCGGGCGGTGATTGCCAGCGATGTGCCCTCTGGGTCAGGGCTGTCGTCGTCGGCGGCGCTGGAAGTGTCCACGGCATTCTTTCTCAAGAAGTGCTTTCCCTACGAGCTGCCCCCGATGGAGATCGCGCGGCTTGCGCAGCAGGCGGAAAATGAGTTTGTCGGCGTGCAGTGCGGCATTCTTGACCAGTTCTCGTCGGTGTTCGGGCGGGAAGGCAGCCTGCTCTTTTTGGACTGCCTGACTTTGGAGCACGATGCCGTCAAGATGGGCCGGGACGACCTGGCCCTGGTCGTCTGCGACTCCATTGTCAAGCACGCGCTGACCGGCGGCGACTACAATACCCGCCGGGTCGAGTGCATGGACGCCGCCCGGCACTTTGGCAAGAATCTCCTACGCGAAGTGTCCTGGGATGAGTTTACGACCGGCGAGATGAAGCTGCCGCTCAATCAGTGCAAGCGTGCCCGCCATATTCTGGCGGAAGACCGGCGCGTACTGGCGATGCGCGAGGCGATTGCCGGAACCGACACTGCTCCCATTGGGCGGCTTCTTGCTGAAGGCCATGCGTCGTGCCGTGATTTGTTTGAGAACACATCCCCTGAACTGGACTTTTTAGTGGACAAAGCCGTGGAAATAGAAGGCTGTATCGGGGCGAAGATGACCGGCGGCGGCTGGGGCGGCTGCACCATTAACTTGGTTGAATTGGATGCCGTGCCGCAGTTCAGCGAGACGCTGGCCGCGTACTACCGGGATGCTACCGGGCACGAGGCTTTAATCTATCCGTTCCGCGCTTCAGAGGGCGCGCATATTCTAGACCTATAATCCATCATACTCCTAGATTGTAATTCCAACATGTCCGAAAAACCAATTGCTGTTGTCACGGGAGCCTCGTCGGGGATTGGGGCGGCGACCGCGCAGGCCCTCGCCCATGCGGGCTTTCATGTCGTGCTGGGCGCGCGCCGCACGGACAAGCTGCAAGAGGTCGCGCAGGGTTTAGATGCCCAAGTCCTTTCTCTAGACGTCACCGACCCGGAGAGCATTCGGGAGTTCGCCGCGCGCGTGCCCGAAATCAACATTCTGGTCAACAACGCGGGCGGCGCATTGGGCACCGAGACGGTCGCCGAAGCGATTGACGACAAATGGCAGACCATGTTTGAGACCAATGTGCTGGGGCTGATGCGTGTCACGCGCGAATTTCTGCCCAAGCTGGAAGCGGGCGGCGCGGGGCATATCGTAAATGTCGGCAGCATCGCGGGCTTTGAGGTTTATCCCGGCGGGGCCGGGTACACCGCCGCCAAACACGCATCCCGCGCTGTCACTGAGACCCTGCGCCTGGAGCTTCTGGGCAAGCCCATCCGGGTGTCCGAGATCGCGCCGGGTTTGGTGGAAACCGAGTTCAGCCTGGTGCGCTTTGGCGGCGATGCCGAGCGCGCGAAGAAGCCCTATGCGGGCATGACCCCGCTGACGGCGCAGGACATTGCCGACGCGATTGCATGGATGGTGACCCGCCCCGCCCATGTCAACATAGACACGCTGGTCATTCGTCCGCTTGACCAGGCAACGGCAACTTTGGTGCATCGCCGCAGCGAGTGACGCCATTTGGTGAGGGACTGCAAGCGCGTTGCTGGGCAGTTGCCAAGGCTGATTAAGCGTGGATTGAGCGCGTACCAACGACGGATGGATTTGTTCCGTCGTTGGTATGCCTTGAAAACGCCTTTAACACGCTCAGGCAGCGCGCTTGAAAACAAGATCAAGCGCACTCTGCCGCCCCTGGAAGCAAGAAACATAACCTTCATGAAAAACAAGACCAAAATCTGTCTGCTATCGCTCTCCGTTCTGGTATGTTCCCTTGCAGTCATAACGCCTGCTGCGGCGGAGAAGCCTGCTCCTGCTCACAAGCAGGCCAATACGCTTTTAGCTCAAGTGGTGACCAATCCTGCGCAGGTATTAAGCACATGTTCCTATCAAGTAGGAACGCAGCCGCATGAGTTGATGCTGCTCAAAGTAGACCTGCCTAGAATGTCTTCCGACGACCGTCAAAAGTTTTTCAATAGTCTTGCTCCCGGCCAGGCGAAGCACTATTATACCAGTATGGCTTATATCGTGGTGGACACGCTGCAACGCTCCACGCCCAAGTCTCAGGTCGTTTGGGGCACCTATGGAACTGCCGGTGGTCGGATACCTCGAGGCATTCAGCAAAAGTCAATGGAAGCGGTTGTCTGGGACGCAAGGACACAAGCACCTTATGTCGTCCTCGCCCAATCCCGAGAACTTGAGATGACAATCCGCGTGTACAAAATCAGTACTACTGCTGTTGCCGCGACGCTGTCGCTCACGCTGGAATACACGAAGCGGCTGTCCTGGCTGGAGAACGTGGCCCCTTTGTCGGCAACATCTGTGGGAACACGTTATTCAGATGTCAATGCGCTGGAAGCTTCGGTAACGCCCACAGGTTTGTCGCTGGTGTTCCAGCGTGAGCGCGGCTACAACTCCCCTGTATGGGACACTCCGCCCTACAACACTCCGGTCAACGTTTCTTTTGACCTTTCAAGCCATCAATGGTCAAGCCCAAATGCCCAGATTAGAAGTGGGCGCATCGAAATGCTGTAAGGCAAGCGCCCACTGTGAGCCACTCCCGAAGAGGGATCAGGAAAAGACACTACAATGACCACCAATGCCTCTCTCACCGTGCTGGGAAACGAAACGCTGGGCACGGTTTCCCCGCTTTTGCATGGGCACTTTGCCGAACACCTCGCCCGCTGCTGCTATGATGGCCTGTGGGTCGGGCCGGACTCCGCCATTCCTAATGAAGGCGGCTTCCGCACGGATGTGCTGGATGCGCTGGCGAAGCTCACCATCCCGATGCTGCGGTGGCCGGGCGGCTGCTTTGCGGACACGTACCACTGGCGCGAGGGGATCGGCCCGACCGCAAGCCGCCCGCAGACGCTGGCCGAAAGCTGTGGGCTGAACGTGGTGGAAAGCAATGCGCTCGGGACGCATGAGTTTATCAACTTGTGCCGGCGCATTGGGGCGGAGCCATACCTTGCGGGCAATGTCGGGACGGGCACGCCGCAGGAATTGATGGACTGGGTGCAGTACTGCAACAGTCCGCTGGACACGACTTTGGCCCGCGAGCGCCGCGCGAACGGCCACGCAGACCCGATGAACGTGCGCTACTGGGGTGTCGGCAACGAAAACTGGGGCTGCGGTGGCAACTACGACGCCGTAGATTATGCCAAAGAGTACAAGCGTTACGCGACATTTTTGCGCCAAGTGCAGGCCGGAACGCCTTTAGAATTGATTGCGTGCGGCGACGCCAACCGCGACTGGAACTTGCGCGTGGTGGAAGGCTTGCGCAACCATCTGAGCTTGCTGGACCATCTCAGCGTGCATCGGTACTGGGCGGCGGGACATGTCACTGAGTTCACCGAAGACGAGTATTACCAAGTCATGCGCGGGGCGGATTTGGTGGAAGAAGACATTCGCTATACGGACGAAATCCTGCGCTTTTTCACGGCAGGCCGTCGTCAGGTGGGCATTGCGTTTGATGAATGGGGCATCTGGCACCCGCAGGCAAACTCCAAAGCGGAGTACGAGGCCCCCGGCACTTTGCGCGACGCGATTGCAGGGGCGGGGGTTTTGGACGTGTTCCACAAGTGGTGCGGGCGCGTGAGCATGGCAAATATCGCGCAGATTGTCAATGTCCTGCACTGCCTGGTGCAGACGCGGGAAGATAAAATGTGGCTGACCCCGACCTATCACCTGTTCCAGTTGTATACGCCGCATCAGGGCGGAACGGCCCTGCGCACGATGCTGGAAAACGCGCCTGTCCACGAATTGGATGCGTTCGGCAAGCCCTGGCCCGAGGCGACGTGGGGCAAAGGAACACTGCCGCTGGTGTCGTCGTCCGCCACGCGCAAGGACGGGCAATTGGTGCTGAGCATCACCAATCGTCATCTCACACAGCCGCTGGAGATGGAGATCACGCTGCACGGCCTGTCGGTGCGCGGGGGCACGATCAGCGTCCTGACCGGGGACGCCGCCAATGCGGCAAACTCGGCAAATCAGCCCGACCGTGTCGGGGTGCAGACGCGTAATTTGGACGCGCGGGGCGACACGCTGCGCCTGACCCTGCCTGCGTGCTCGGTACAGACCGCGACATTGACGCTTGCCTAGTGCGTGCCGGTGTGCTATCATGTCAGAAATAATAACTGCTGTTACCCAGAGTACCGGGGGCATGCAGTCATTGGCTTTAGCTTATGCCGGGGGTGTAAAACCCCCGGCAGAGACGCGGCCAGGCCCTCACGGGCATAAGAACAAGCCCTCACGGGCATAAGAATAGTAACCATAAACCTACTCTTCCGTCCGAAGGACGTGGCTTCGTCCTTTGCCGTGGGTTTTATAGTCCTAGAAACCCAGGGGCTTGCCCCTGCGGAGCCAGGCCCCCGGCAGGACGAAGCCAGGTCCTCACGGGGGTCACACACACGCGATGGAACCACACTTTCCATCGGCCCCGGTGTGGAAAGCGGCAGGACACTCGTGTCACAGGGCGGCTCGGGCAACACAGCGCCCAGAAACACGGGCACGACCAGATGAGCAACAAGCCGCCCTCGTGCGGCATCGGACAACGGGAGAAGCCCAGGGGCTTGCCCCTGTGGAG
>JAABUL010000456.1_pt1 | contig 87290 bp, 97 predicted proteins | sample 5559151 | NCBI WGS metagenome assembly JAABUL01 (sample SAMN10711876, study PRJNA513368) | rock metagenome | isolation source: Antarctica rocks | place: Antarctica: Victoria Land, Pudding Butte sud
ACTCTTCCCCCTCAACCACTGCCTGTACGCCTTATACCGCTTCGTCCCCCCATCCTCCTCCCCCACCGTCAACGCATCCTCCCTCTCCCCCACGAAATCCCAGAAATGCTGTAAATCCTGCTCACTAACCCCGCCCCCAAATTGCTCCTCCGGCTCAAAATCCTCCCAGCCGGAGCCACCGGGTTTGTGCACGTACTCCAGGTAATCCAGATTCGCATCTGAAGGCAATTCAGTGGACACGACGAGGGGTAGGTTCAAAGGGTGCGAGATGTAGCGGGAGTACTCGCGGGCTTCTTTGTCCGAGACGGAGGGGTGGAGGGATTGCGTGTGGAATTGGTTTAGGGTCCAGAGGTGCGTTTGGGCTTTATCGGCTGGTAGGACCTTTTGTGCTTCGTTCAAGGGTGGCGGCGGGTGGAAGTGCCGGGCTGCGGTTGGTTCGCGGAGGATGGATGGTTTTTCTGTGCTGACGGTGGCGGGGGGTTCGTGGAGGAAGTCGGTTGGTGGACGGGGTGAGTCCGGGATGTCGTCGGCGATTTTGACGCGGCGCTGGGCTTTCTTTTCGGAGGTGTCGTGGGTTTGACGTTGCGGGTCGAGGCGGGTTTTGAAGGGGCTGTGGTCGAATCTTGCGTCTCGGTGGGGTCGCTCGGGGAGGAATTTGTTGGAGCTGTTCAGGCGGTAGGAGTAGACTTTGCCTAGAGTTGAGAGTGCGGCTGGCCGATAGCATTCGAGCCAGTAATCGTCGTAGGTGTCTACTTCGCCCATTGCGGCGGTCTCATTTGGCTGCTGAAGTTGCTTTGGTGGTAGTTTCCGCGTCTCGAGAAACTCAGGTGTAAACCAGTAGATATAATTTCGCCTCTTCCGCTCCAGGTAGGCTTTCGGATCGCCATGATGTAGGTAGTAGTCCGTCGGCAGATCCCAGAGTAACGTCTGGCCGTGTTCCCACACGTAATTGCCCAGAAACAAATTATACGCTTCCTGCCTCTGACTGTCCAAGAACGAGTTGTGGTAGTACCGCTTGAAGCTCTCCACCATATCTCGCGAATGGCTCTGCCACTGATTCAACTTCCGGTACGTCGCCATGGTATTCACCAGATGCGAGCCACCATACTGCACAGCAATGGTATCACCATGATCATGGAACATGTGCGTAAAGACGTTGACAGCATCAGTATCGAAGTCGACCTCATCTCTGTCGATCACACCCAGCGCCTGCAGTTGTAGCGCAAATGCTCTCTTCCCGATGACGAACTGTGCTGCATTCGTGCGATCCAGACAATCGATGCAATTCGTCCGCGCGACACCATTCTGCACAACAGGCTCATCGAAGCCTTCATCGCCATTGCGGAAGAAGCCCGTCTCGGCCACCATTTCCTTCGCGATGATCTCGAGGCTACCTATTACATCACCTCCACGGGTCTTCGATGCTCGGCTCATGTCGAAAGCTTTGTACATGATCTTCTTACCCTCTGGAAGTGATTGGTTGAGGTAGTCGATGCCTTTCTGGAACTCAACTAGCAATTTTGACTCTCTAGGCGTCCGCTCGCGAGACTTGATAAGATTGAGTACGTAGATCGGACAGCCGTACCGCTCGAAGAGGTTGTCGAAGTGCAGAGCAGCTGGTTGGAAGAAGGGATCTTGTAAGCTCAGGTCTATGGCTGGTTTTGGTGTTACGCCGCTGTTATCTTGCGTCCAGTAGAGTGGTATACTGCCTCTGTGGTGAACGAAGGAGGTGTAGGTAGGGTTCGAGTACAATCTCGGACCAGGTGCATGGAACGAGGTCGTTAGTTTCTCCGATACAATCTGCTCGGTCTCAACATCGTTTGCGACATATCCAAGATCATTAACGCCTCGCTTGAGGAACCGAGCACCAGCAAAATGCCTCGATCGTCGACCTATGATGGTGATATACACCGCCCGACCGAAGGTGTCGAGCGACGCTTGGTCGATGAAGCCATGGATAATCGGCAGACACCAATTGAAAGGGTGCTTCAACGCCGCTATCGCCGGTTTCAGCAGATGGTGGTTCCAGACATACATGCTACTGAACGCCAGATCAGCTTGATGCTGGCCCTCATTCATAGCTTGCCGCTGCCGGATGATATTATGCTGTAGAGTATGCGTAATGTCGTACGAGTAGCTGAAGTAGAACGACTTGCTAAGATCGAGATTGTTAAGGATGTTCAGGAAACGAGTCTCTTCTGGGTTGCGATCTCGTGCAAATCGGCTGCTTGCACCAGTAGTCAATGGCACCAGTTCCGTGCCCTCAATTTGATACACATAATGCCCTCCAATCATAGCGACTTGCTTCCGTTGCGTGATAATGAGCATATAGTACGCCTCCGTGAACCTGATAAAGCCAAGCAGACCCCAGAAAGTACACCTCATCCGCAGACCACCAGTCGCTTTATTGCCCTCATCAATGCTGGCGAGGACTTCATTCATCTGCCTCCGATCATATGTCATATCGTCCTCGAACAAAGCAATCTGGCCCGGTGCTGAAGTCCTATCGATCCGCAGCATTCTAAACTGCTTATCCGCAATATCTGCACCCGTGATCCAGTACCGAGCGTTTGTCTCATACAGCGTGAACTTGTAGATCCGGTGTGATCTGGAGTCGTTCGCCACATCGTCGTTCGACCGGTCGCGAGAAGTAGCTTTGATCTCGCTGCGATCATCCTCAACGCCAGCTTCCTCCTGAACTTCCTCTGTGGGTAATCCGGCCTCTCGGTCTTGCGGTACATCCACAGGTGAGCTGGACAGTCCTCCGCTCATTTCATGCTTCCCTCCATCGTCGTCGCCATTGCGGTCGTTCATACTCATCCTCGATAGTTTCCGCTGAAGATCATGACCCTGGCTTCGCCGCGCAGATGCACTACGAAATGTTTGCTTCCTGGGCCTCTCGAACCGCTCCTGCTCCGGTGAAGGCGGCTGTATCGGATCATCGTAGTTGCCGCCTCCGTAGGGCGCTGCGTCTACGGGTCCTGAATCCATTGGGATGGCGTTTCCGGACAGTGCTCGTTATCGTTGTGGTAGTGCTTTAAGGACTGCATCAGGGCTCGTAGCACTGCATCGTATCTGACAGCCGCGCATCTTTGTCGTACTTTCCGAAGAGGATGGCTTTCCACAATCGAACCGTGGTTGACTGAAGTCAATGCATTGAAGAACAGGGTGGCGTCAAGCTGAGATGCAGCTTCGCCAAGCCATAGAACTGAAGGCATCGGAACAACAACTTGGAGAACAACACGAGATATACATGTACTGGCTTTCGAGGTTAGGGTAATGATTTGGTAATGATTGAAGCACCGACTACGTGATATACATAAGCCCGCCCCCCTCCCTTCCCCTCCGCCCCTCCCTCCTGCGCCTATTCTCCTTCACCAACACCATCCTCAACACAAACGCAAGCACAAACACCACCGCCATCGCACCCGCACAGACACTCATACCCTTCACAAAATACGGCTTATCCGCATCCGGATACAACCTCGTCCCCAACAGCGGCCCCATCTGCCCAATAATATTCAACACCGCCATCCCCGTCCCCTTCCCCTCATCAGAACCCTGATTATTGATCGTCCAAGTAATCACAATCGTAACCGCAGAAAAGAAACCCGCACAAATCGGAAACGTAGCCGCATACCGCACCGTTGGCCCCATCTGCGCGAGCCCAGCGAATGTAGCGATCAAGTATCCTGTGAAGGCGAATGAGGCGTGGAACATCATCGGGATACTCCTGCTTCGGATCCGATCGGAGATGAACGCTGTCGCGAGCACGACGACGAAAGCGAAGAGGAAGGGTGGCGCGGCGAGACCTTGCGACGCGAGTTTGGAGAAGCCCATCCCGTTTATGATGGTGGGGAGGAAGACGGGCATGCTGGAGAAGGCGACGTTGCAGCAGAAGAATATGCCGGCTGTGAGGTAGGACTTGGGGTCGCGGAGGGTGGAGAGGACGAGGTGCCATTGGAATTTGCGCTTGTGACGTGGGACAGTCGAGGAGGCGCCTGAGGTGGTGCTGGCGATGGATTCTTTCCGCATGCGTAAGGTAGCGATTTTGCGTTCTCGTGGGTTTAGCCAGCGAGCTGTAGAGGGCGAGTCAGGGATCCAAAACCATGCCCACACGGCTATCAAGCATGCTGGAAAACCTTCAAGCAGGAAGAGCAGGCGCCAGGGTGCGATGCCGGTGTTGGAGCCGAAGCGGACGATTGCCCAAGCGAGGGAGCTAGCGAAGGTGGTTGCGAGCGGGGCGGCTGCGATGAAGAGGCCGACTCGGAGGGCGAGTTCTTCGCGGCGGTAGAACCAGGAGAGGTAGAAGGGGATGCCGACGAAGGCTGCTTCGCCGATGCCGAGGAGGGATCGGAGGACGAGCATGTAGGCCCAGCTGGTTGCTAGGGATTGGAGGGAGGCTAGGACGCCCCAGCAGCATACGCAGACGGAGATGTAGATGTGGGGTGGGAAGATTTTGAAGCAGAGAGTCATCCATTCGAAGAGGATGTAGGTGATGTAGAAGGCTGTAAGGAGCCATTCGTATTGGGAGTCGGAGAGGTGGAGGTCTTCTGTTAGGCCGGCTACTTTGGCGTTGCCCTGAGAGCAGTCAGCATCGGAGTATGGTCTCATTCAGGCATATAGTTCGTACTATGTTGCTTCTGTCGAGGAATGAGAAGAGGTACAGCAGTGCTACGAACAAGACAAGCCGAGTGTCCAGCTTCCGTCGCACTTTGCGCTCCTCGTCCGGTGTATATAACTCGAACGAGGCCACACTGTCTCTCCTAGATCTCTTGCGACCACCCAGCGCGCCGTCATCTTCGTCGTAGTCCTCCTCCTCATCGTCCTCTTCTTCCTCTGCACCGCCAGCTGTTTGCTCGATCCGTCTCGTCTTCCCACGCCCGCGCAGCTCTTTCAGCTCCAAGCCCTCCTCTCCCTCCAGGCCGGCAATATCATGGTCGTCCTCTGAGTCCGACTCGGGCGTCAGATGAGTACCATTGGACGACTCCTCGTTGGACTCTGCGCTCCCGGGCGGCCGGTCCTCCTCTGCGCTTACGGCCTCATATTTGGCGGGTGACATAGACTGCCTTTGCTAGAGGACATGCGAGCTTAGTGGCATTGCTCGTGTAGCGATAGAAATATCTCAAGATACTGTATACATGGTATTGCGAGGGATGATCTACATGAGCTCCGGCAGGTCGGCTCGCGGGGATAGAACTACAGTTGTATGCACTGTGGCAGGTTTTGGCGGCTGCCATTTTTGGTGGTTCACTCGGTGTCCATATGGTATGATGTGCCTCTTGTTTGCAACGATGTACATATTCGTCTCAGAACTCTTGCAGCAGAATGTCGACCACACGTCAACCATATCAATGTGCTTCATCCAATCGTCTTGTTATCTCGCACGCAACCATGAACCACCAGCAGATCAGCTTGTGGTGCCGAGTGGCTTCAGCCACAACAATGCAGCGCGAACGACTGCATAGCTGCATAGTACTTCGTTCGAGCACATCAGGTGTGGGTGATGTATTCAAAAAAACAGCATATCGCGCTTGGTATCAACCGGACGATTTGGAATTCCCACTTGGCGGGATGAAGATCAGTAGATATACATGCACATGTTCGCCTGTCGATCGGCTGTACGGCACCACTGTCTTAATATAGCTCCGCAATGATGATGTGAAGCCGCTTCTGCATATCAAGTTTCGCCATGGTCTGCTTCTCCAAATAATCTCACCTCGACATCACTTCGAGACTCCGTACTTCCATTATACGAAGATACTGCCGTTGGTCCTTTGTTCTAGACCCCTGCCAAACCTAAATCGGAAAGGCCCACGATCCTTCCACCCCGAGGCACGAGCACCTTCGCGATTCGCAACCTCACCTGCAACTTCACCTCGAGTCACAACCTACGACGACGCCAAGTATATCGCATACTCGAGTACTGGAGCAGGCAGACGACCTACTAGCGTTGCAAAACCTTGCGCGAAAAGCTCTACCGCATTTAGACCCACAAACTTTCACGAGCGGATCTCACTCAAGCTCACAAGAGACCGCTGTGCGCCAGCATACGTGTCGGCATAGTGGGCAGACAAGACATACTACCATGTACGCGTCGCGATAGCAGAGTAAAGATTCTACAGCGAGAAGGGCTGCCGGTCTCGACTTGCGCACCATCACCTACACCACCATGGCAGCCGCGATGGATGAGTCTGCATACATGCAGCCAGGTCTCGACTCACAGTACGCGGTAAATCCAGCCAACACACTGACACCCACATCTTCCGAGCACTCGGTCAACGGCGATCGGCCTGCATCAGCGAACAAGAAGCGAAAAGAGCCTCCGCTAGCCTCCAGCAAGAAGCCGGTCAAGAAAGCAAAGGCAGACAGCAAGGTCGAACTTGACAAAGATGGAGAACCTCTCAACAAAGCTAAACGCGTACGAACGGGATGTTTGACATGTCGCGAGAGACACTTGAAATGCGACGAAGGACTGCCCAACTGTAATAACTGCAAAAAGAGCAGCCGAGAATGCAAGCGAGGCGTACGGCTCAACTTCATCGATATATGGTGCGATCAGCCACCTACACTACTCTCGGTGTTTGGCACGTCAGACTGGAAGGTCAACTTTCTGGACGAGTCGAGGGAGATCGCAAGCGAGTACCAAGGTGGGCTGCAAAAGTATGGTCGACGGGAACAACACCAGATGCCAAATGTCGTGCCTAACGTCGTGCCTATGGACCCTCGCTTGACTTTCGACTATTCGCAAAACGCGCCTCCGGCTCCGAGTATGCAACACCAAGCATTACTACCAATGCCTGGCACAATACCGGACTCGTACCCGGAGCCGCCTCCTGCGCCAGATATGGGTCACATGTACGATCCGTTTTTCAAGCAGCAAGACGCGCAAAACAACCATCTCCAGCCTCCGCCATCTGGATCGACAGTCGAGTCGCGTCACAGCAACAACTCGAACAGCAGCAGCCTGCATCCTGGATCTGTCGGAAGCTACAATGTAGACGCGAACGGACTATTGCAGACAGACGAAGAGGGACAAAAGGATTATCTTGACAACCAAGAGGAAACGCTCTTTATGCAGGTATTCGTGGAAGAAGTAGGATTGTGGATGGACAGTATGGATCCGCAGAAGCATTTCTCGCGCTTACTACCATTCCACTCAATATCGGAGCCGATGCTGTCGAATGCCTTCCTGGCATGTGGCGCGCGTCATCTCACACTCGTAAACCCAGCATACACCGAGGAGAAAGCGCTGCACTACTACGACACCGCCACTCGATACCTGCTCAAGAACCTGCAGAACCCGAACCGAGACACCGTCATCTGCGCGACCACGGCCGTGATCCTCAATGTATACGAAATTATGTCCGAACGCGCACTCCAGCGCATGAACCACATCGCCGGCGCGCGCGCCCTCATCAAAGAATGCGGCTGGAACGCCCGCTCCACCGGCGTCGGCGCCGCCTGCTTCTGGCTCAACGTCGGTCTCGAAGTCCTCAGCTGCCTCCACTTCAACTGGCAAGCCGCCTGGGACCCGGACGACTGGTACCTCGACATGGACTTCTCGCGCGAGATCCAGAACGGCCGCGAGGAAATCTGGACGCACCGGATGCTCTACATCGTCGCCAAAGTCTGCAACTTCCGCGCCACCATCCCGCGCTACAAGGGCGACGAGGATCCCAAGGACAAACAGATCCGTCAGCAGCAGCGGTATGAAGAGTGGCTTGGGTTGAGGAATATGGCTGATGCGTGGAATAATGGGATTCCGAGGACAATGCATCCGATGGCGTATCTTCACAACTTTCACACCGCCTCGAAATCGAACTTCCCGGAGGTATGGCTCATCAAGCGCAGCACCATCGTCGCCCGCCTCTTCTACCACACCGCGCAACTGCTCCTCGCGCAGATAAACCCTTTCTTCTCCCCCGCCTCTTCCCCAGAGATGGCGGACCTGCAATCCCGCCATGCGACGATGATCTGCGGGATCGCCGCCCACGTCAAAGACCGCGGCGTCGCGTCCGTAGCGATCCGCGGTCTCGCGCACGCGGCGGAGGTATTACAGAAGCGGGAGGAGCAGGAGGAGGTTCTGCGGATTTTCGAGAAGATCAATAAAGAGACCGGGTGGCGGATCGGGTACGTGTATAAGGATTTGATGGAGAAGTGGGGGTGGGAGGACGCGAGGATGAGCGAGGGGCAGTGGAGCCAGACGCATGAGGCGGCGAGGGTGGCGAGGGAGCAGGTGCAGCAGCGGGAGATGCAGGAGCAGGCGAGGGGGATGCCGCAGGGTTTCGACTATGGTGCGCAGCAGAATGGGCTCGTGGTGTTGCAACCAGCTGTGCAGTCGACCGGTCCACCTCCTATGGCCCCCACTCCGTCTCAACCGAGCGGCGGCAGCGGAGGGCAAGGCGGTGGTGCCGCAGCGCCCAGAAAGATGCCGCAGGGTATCCCGAACCCGATGTACGCCAAAGCGGACTTCAACCTGCCGCAGCACCCGTACCAGAATTTCTACGTCGCGCCGAATCATGTTTCGGCGTCGTGGAATGAGGGAGGCGGTGGACAGCAAGGCCAGCAGGTACAGCAGCTTTCGCAGCAGGGACTGCAGCAGCAGATGCAGGGGCAGTATTATGAACCCACGATGGGTTGAGGGCGGTGATATGGTCACGTGGGCTGAGGTGGCGCATTGGGTTGATGGGCTAGGGGTAGAGACTTGTTGATGTTGATGGCCACGATGCCTACGGGAGGATGGGACGGACATGTGGCTTTTGACGATACCCAAGGGAGATACAAGCGTGGAGTTCAGGTTGGGGTGGGTTAGCTATACGGTTGTAGCTTGTGATTTTTGCTATAGCGATGAAGAAGTGTTCATGTCAGACTTCATTGTGTTTCCTGCTACTTGCGCTTCGTACGTTTCTTCTTCTTGTGCTTCTTCTTCGCCATCATTGGCGCTGCATTACTCCGGACTGGCTTGTCGTTGTCCTCGAGCTCGTCCAGCTCCTCGCCATCCAGTAGGTCGAGATCGCTCTCCTCATCTCCCTCATCCTCACCATCCTGCGCATCGTCCACCACCCCATCAGCCCGTCCGCGCCCGTCCGTGGCCTTCTCTTTAGGCTCAGCCCTCCTCACCCCAAAAACCCGCCTATTCTCCTCCTCAAACCCACTTTTCTCCTTCCGAAACAACCCCATCGCCGCCCTCGCATCCTCCACAGACGAATGTGCTCCCTTCTGAATCTCCAACCCCAATTCCTGCCGCGCCAAATTCCGCAAAGCGGGTGGCTTCCCTTTGCTCTCAACCCTGAATTTCGCATACCTGCTCGTATCCCTCAGATCCCGCTTCGGATGTCCCAACCCCAGGACCTTGAGATCGTTACTCAACGCATGCCCTACCAGTATCTTCCCATCAAGCAACCCCGCTACCTCCTTCTGCACCTCCGTGAACGTCCGCGCGACACCGGGCTGTAAGTGGGAGGGTTTTATGCCAGAAACGTGCGTCCGGTAGTCCTTCACATCGCTTATACCGTAGCCCGGGGGCGGTAAAACGTAGGAGTCGTAGACCTGCTCACCGTGGAAGTTGACGAGCGAGGCGCGGGCGAGGATGTGGTCTTGGTAGAGGGGCGGGGCGCCGGTGCCGACCATTTCGCAGTCGAGGGAGAGGAATTTGCCGGCGCGGTGGGTGGGGTGGCGGCCGGCGTTGACTTCGTCCACGTATTCTTGTGAGGCTGCGCCGTAGGCTGCTGAGATGTCTGAGGGCTTGATGTTGTGTTCGCTGGTGAGGCGGGAGTGTGTTGAGGATGCGCCGTTCTGGTCGCCGGGCTTGGAGGTGGTGGTGCCCATTCTGCGGTTCTTTGCTGGGTTGTGGAAGCGTTTCTCTGTTGTCTTGGGTTTCTTGAAGCCGTTCACAGAGTTGTTCTCTTCGTCGGTTCGCTTGCGCTTCACGCCATTACTCTCTTGCGGTTGCTTCTTTCCTGCCTGCAGCCTCTGTTGCAACCTCTTCCAGTTGCTCGACACCTGTTCGCTTTTCAGACCCGACATCCTCTCCAGTCACCACAAGTTCATGTTTCATCAAAGTCGAAAGCCTGAGGTTGATATTGATGTTGACGATCTCGAACTTTTTTCGAAGCGGGAGTTTTCCGCCGAGGCTGCGGGCGCAATTTGTACAGCCCGACCTCTTCAAGAAGGCGAGAATAATCTTCTCAGCGACACCATAAGTTGCGATTTGACATCAACATCTTGAGACTTCGCAGACGGGTTGTGATAACATCATGGCGCCGCGAACCGATCACAAAGATGGCGGTGGCGGCTCAGATGAACGAGAGCCGGAGAAGGGACATGCGACGTTGGCGACGTTAAGGTATGACTACCTTTCATGATGATTTTGATGATTTGGTTGCATTTGCTGATGGTTTGCAGAATTGGCGTGAAAGCGATGGTCCAAAAGGTGAGCAACGTCCTATACCACAGCGTTGCGACAGAAGTGGAAGGCTGTTGAGGTGTGCATTTATGCATATTCTATAGCCTCTTCGCCACTGCGACAATATAGCCGTCTCCTACATCCAATACATCTGCTAACATTCCGTAGGATGGCGAGAAACGAAAAGCAGAAATCCTGTCTATGCAAACCCGCAAAGGCCGACCAACATTCTACGTCCACTACGACGAGTTCAACAAGCGTCTGGACGAATGGATCCCGGCAGAACGACTCGATCTATCGCAAGAAGTCGAGTGGCCTCTGCCTGAGAAGTCAGACACGAAGAACAAGCAGAAGACGAACCAGCAATCGAAGAACTTGCAAGTCCCGGAGCCAACCAAGTCTCAAAAGCGACCACGAACAGTCTCGACAATGTCAGACAGTCGAGATGCCTCCGCCACCCCCATGGATCTGTCGGAGGAGTCGAAGCGGTCGAGTCGACGACCTTCGATGACCGGCGGCAAAGAGAATCGCGACCCCGTCCTCACCATCGCCCCAGGCGACGAATTCGGCGGCACACCCCAACCCGAAGACGAATCCCTCGTCGACCTCGTCGACACCCAGGAAGCAGCAGCCGCCGCCAAAGCAGCCCCCCCACACCTCCCCTACTCCCGCGAAGAAGAAATCGAAAAACTCCGCACCGGCGGCAGCATGACCCAAAACCAAACCGAAATCTCCCGCGTCCGCAACCTCGAAAGGATCCAGATGGGAACGTACGAGATAGAACCTTGGTACTTCTCCCCCTACCCCGCCGAGTTCGCCGACAGCGACCTAGTCTACATCTGCGAATTCTGCCTATGCTACTTCGGCGACACCACGCAATTCGGTCGGCACCGGAAAAAGTGCACCCTCCTCCACCCACCAGGAAACGAAATCTACCGCGACGACAACGTCTCCTTCTTCGAGATCGATGGCCGGAGACAGAGGACATGGTGCAGGAATTTGTGTCTGTTGAGCAAGTTGTTTCTGGATCATAAGACGTTGTATTATGACGTCGACCCTTTCCTCTTCTACTGCATGACTGAGCGCACGGAGCACGGACACCACCTCATCGGCTATTTTAGCAAGGAGAAGGAGTCGGCGGAGGGTTACAACGTCGCCTGCATCCTCACCCTGCCCCAATACCAGCGCAAAGGGTTCGGCAAACTGCTCATCCAGTTCTCCTACGAACTCAGCAAAATCGAAGGCAAACTCGGGTCCCCCGAGAAACCTCTTTCCGATCTCGGCTTGCTCGGCTATCGCGCCTACTGGCAAGAAGTCATAGTCGACGTCTTGATTGAGCGCGAGCTCGAGGGCACGCCGATGATGAGTGTAGAGGAGCTCGGCCAGGCGTTGGCGATGACGACGAATGACGTGCTGCATACGCTGCAGAATCTGAATATGCTGCGGTATAGTGCGAAGAACCATGTGGTGGTGTTGACGGAGGCGGCGGTGGCGCAGAGGGAGAAGCAGAGGGAGAAGGAGCGGGTGAAGGGGAGGCGGGTGATTGAGGGGGAGAGGCTGCAGTGGCGGCCGCCGGTTTTCACGGCGGCGGCTAGGACGTGGAATTGGTAGGGCCGGGAGGGGTGTGGGTTTAGCGAGGCGTTGGAGTGGACATATACCCGTGCTTTGTGGGAAGGGTGGTTGTCAGCTATCGCTGTCACCTTCTTGTTTGACCTCCGTCTTCACCTCACCGTCTTCTTCCTCCCCCTCCTCCTCATTAACACTTTCCTCCCCTTTCGCCTTCTTCTTCGTCTTCTCCATCTTATCCCACACCTTCTGCTCCCGTTGAAACTCCCCCTTCAAAGCCAAATACCCCTCATCCCCCGTACACGCCCTCCAAACCCCCTTAAACAACTCACTAACCGCCGTCTTCTCCTCCTGGCCTTCATGCCCCTCACTTTTCGCCAACTCCTTCCTTCCCCCACCTTCCCGTTCAACCTCCCGGGCAGACCTATCATACTTCTTCCCTCCCTTATGATTCGCGTACCGTTTGGCCCGCGTCATACCCATCTGAATGAATTTGCGCGCCATATCTGCGCCTACAAAATCGCCGGCGGAGACGTAGTGGTTAAAGGCGGATTTGAGGGTTGTGGAGGAGGTGTGAGCGATTGGGAGGGTCTTGAAGCGCCAGTGAGGGAGGAGGAGAGATTTGTAGGGTTCGAAGGTTAGGACGCCTTGTTCGCCGCGGGCTATGCGGTAGGACATGCGGAGGGATTTGTTGTCGAGGGCGGGTGTGGGAAATGAGGCCGGGTTGAAAGGCGCGGAGGCATTGTCAGTGGGCTCGGTCTTGGGTTTGGGGGTGCGTTTGGCTTTGGGAGGCATTGCCTCGGGTGGTGGATGTGACTATGGCATTGTTGGTTGTGGAGTGGACTGGAGAACTTGAAGTGGTTGTTTGACGACGTCAATGGTTGTTTGAAGCTAGGCCGGATTGGTAGGGGGGTATATCACTTCACTTCACTTGGTATACCGTTTCGTCTGGTCTTCGACATTAGCATGTATACCAACTTCGATAAAATAACACGACGGGGGGCTCTAGAGCAACGCAGACAGCATCGAACACCGTGACGGAGCTTCCTCGAGCTCCAAAACCCTCGGCCGCACTTCGGGGCAAAAGTTTCAGCTTTCATATTAGCCATTGGCCAATCATAATCTTATCTGCATGGGTATTTGGCCCATTGGAAATTTGGTTGTATAGTGTAGTGGTGTAGGTCTACCCGCCTCACGTCCGCTGTGGCCAGCATGCGCTGACAGGTATCCCCTAGTATCACTGTAAGAGCATCTAAGCATCTATACACTATTTTCAGCCTTCCTAGGTGCTGACGGGTCTTCTAGCCGGATTTTGAAGCCTGAAAGGGTGTTTGTCGCTGTGGCAGCAACTGTCAATGATTCCGGCGACCCAGGTTCGAACCCTGGTACGACCTCGTATTTTTGGTCCATTTTCCGTCCATATTGAGGCTCGCTATAGCCTGCGAGTACATTTTTGGCTAGTCAGATCAGCAACGGGGACATCAACGCGGTAGCTTCGCTCAACCGACAACGCAGATGGTCATATCCTATCCGAGAAATGATACTACTTTTACATGCTATTGCTAGTATAATCCTCTGAACGATGTGCATCATCGTTGTAACCAATGGAACCGAAGCGAAGTGTGAGATCTGGGGATGGCGCTAAACATTGATCGATTCCGCTAACGTTTGATGTCGTCACCAATATATTGATCTGAGGTTCATTGACAGCTTGATTTACCTACCTTATGCATGTGCATTGATCTCTGCTCCTCGCAAGACTACTCACATCCACATAGGCTCCCGAGGAGACAAACGAGAAACAAGGATCTGGATAATAGCCTGAAAATCCGCTCCGACTTCCTCGACCAATACCAAACACTTCGAACCAGCAACCATAGCTTCCCGCCTCAACCAGATCTCGCGTACCCTGCAGCGCACCATGGCCTCTACTTCAAGCGCACAGTCGACCCAGCCGGCACCATGGAAAGCGACCTTCCTCGAGCATCTGGGCAAGATGGACAAGCCCGAGTTCGTCTTCAGCTCATTGCACCCAGCACCGGAGGGCAGTCCTACCCCATACGTCCCGAGGGCAAGATTCTGTATATATCGTGGCTGCTGGGCTGAGCTGCCAGAGAACAAGCACAACCAGGCAGAGCAGAACGAGCGGGTATACGGCAGTGACCTACCTACGTTCACCACAGATGTGCGGATGCAGAAGCAGTTTGAGTTGTTTGCAAGCTCGAGTGGGCATGCGGACGATACGAAACAGGCTCAAGGCTCCGGAGGAGGTGGGCCTTGTGAAGCCGTCTTCTGGGCGAAGGAAGTGATGGTGCAGTGGAGGATGAAAGGTGATGCATTCATTGTTGGACCTGATATCGAGGGAGACAGTGAGCAGAGCAAGGAGACCAGTGGTGTGCGGACAGTGAAGAGTGAGATAGGAGCTAGGATGCGGATTCTCAAAGACAAGGAGGATGAGAAAGATAAGTGGTCGTGGAATAGAGAACTCACAGCACACTTTGGGAACCTGGCCCCTGGGATGCGAGGTATGTTTTAACGTCACTTACGTTGCACATGCTCGTCATGCTGATCTGTGTTCAAGGCTCGTTCGCAAACCCACCACCGGGACAGCCCGTGGACCAGCCTTACGACGAGAAGAACCTTACTCAGGGGCAGAAGATTGAGGATCTCCACGATGAAACTTCGAGGAAGAACTTTCGAGTCGTGATCATCAGGCCTGACGAGGTGGAGTCGGTCGATCTCAGCGACCCGACCAAGTCCAAACGGCAGGTCTACAAGTATGACAGCAAGAGTGGAGAATGGTCTCATCAAGAGTGCTGGCCATGAAGCGTGTCAAACCGTATCAGTCCACCTGACGGACAGAAAATGCAAATGACGACTCTCGTGGGTTGATCTCCAGATCTGTGTATAACGTTACACAACCCGAACTGGATGCCGAGGTTTGAAGTCGCCCAGTAGGCGTTGGTTGGACGCACCGCTCCAGTGTGTTGGACAAGAACGCCCGGTGACGGTGCAGAAGCACATGGCTTGCGGGGAGGTGCGGATGGCTGCGTGGGCGTCCACTCGTCGACTTCGGCCATGTTGAGCCTGAGTCGACCGCAGCTCCTCTATCAGAACAGCGTAGGAACTCATCAATTGCGTGCAAAGCAACCAGACCTCTCTGTCATCAAGTCGTCTTTTCGTGCCGTGCAGTATATTCGTCACCTCGGCATACCAAACCCCTGCAATGCCGAAGTCTCGGTAACTCTCTCTGCCCTAGTTGCCATTTCGAACACTGGGGATGTCGTGCGTCACGTCCCGAACCTCGACGACGGCCGTGACACTTCAAACGAGGTTACAAGACGGGTCAGCGAAGATAGGTAAGGCGAATGGGCAATTCCAAATCGTCTGAACCGGTCTTGCACTGCCAGAACACGCCTTTGATTCCTTGTTGTTGCGAAGCGGCCAGAACCTTGCTTTATCTGATGCGGGCGGAGGCCCCCGTCAAGACCTGTTCCGCAATTACCGTCCCGCGATAGATCTCTGCTAGGATATCGTGCACGAGATGCTACCGTTGTATTCGAAGGATTCTGATCGTCACTAGAAGCTATCTAGAAAGCATTCGTTGGCGACGGATTTTCGTAGTTTATGAAGGCAATCAGAGATAGTTCCGGTGGATCAGGACCCGCAAACGCTCTGGCAGATGTTGCAGAAAGCCAATCTCGAAGTGAGGCGCCGCCATCACCCGGAGAAACTCGTTCTCGGCGCCTCACGTAAAATCTGGTCAAATAATGCTTGTCATTCCCACGTGTGCGACTGGAGAGGTCGGACGGGGAAGCGCACATCTTCCTGTTCTTGGTACCGTGAGCGGAGAAACACCCAAACCCCGGTCGTGGCTCGTCCTGGTAAATGCTTTGGCGTCCACTCTAAAGGCCTAGCCTCGCTGTCTGTTTTGTACTTCAGCTCTTGTGCACATGCTCATACTTGCAAGTAAATCAAATTCTTTGTATCCTTTCTTTACTTCATCGTAGCCTGTTGTTCGCGACACTAGGTCTTGCAATCCAGAGGAACGACTCTTTGCTTGGATCGAATGCTGGTCGAATGTCTGCCGGCAACTGTGCCGCAGCATGGCCGATGAAGCGTTGAAATGCTTTACGACATTGCTCGAAAGCATACCGGGATGGATTGCGGACCTAGAGGAAACGCTGCAGAAGGCAGCCGAGCGACAGAAAGAGATGTTGTTCGAGAATCAGCCAGCACAAGATGACCAGCCGATCGATTCCTGTCACGACCCACCACAACAGCCTTCGAAGTCGTCGTCCGTTCGATCGAAACGATCCATTGTCGACAGGATCGTAAACCCGAAGCCGAAGACGGTTGAAGAAGCTGCTCCAGTTGTCATGCAACTACCTCACATGACTCAATCGGATGAACTTCGTCTGGCGCAACGGAAACGAAAGACAGCATCAGTGTGCTCGGGCAGGGAGGAGGGGCCGCATAAATATCGATCAAGAAGCATGGTCATCATATACTATGATGGGGACACACAACAGCGGTTCGAAAGAATGGTGCTGGCCATCAGCACTAGCAGGAACTGTCTTAGAAAGGCCAAGACGAGCGTGAGGATGGAGCAGATCATGTCGCAGGCTGGACCACCGAAGAAGGGCGACGACTCCGACAGTGACGACCTGGTTGAGATCCCAAGTATGGTGCTTCGTTCGGCACGTGCGAAGCGGAATGCGGCAACATCGGCGAGAAATGACGAGACGCTGGCGTTCGAACGGGTCGATGGCTGTCTCGAGAAAGCCCAGATGATGTGTGAACGAGCTGCTCATCAGATCCTCAGGGATGGTGATTGTGCTTTGGAAATCAAGCATGCTCAGGACTACTTCGCTGATGCTCGTGAGCTTGGCGAAGCGGAGCTTCCGATATGGCGGATGCGTGCTGGAGAGGCGGCCGAGAAGGCCAGGTGCAGGGAGGAGCGTGAGACCACGAGAAAGCCCATCTTGCGAACTGAAGCGTCATCGTCGGAGGAAAGACTTTTAAGCAGCAAGGACCTGCCGTCGTCGCCTCCGTCGTTGGAAGTCGACAGCGAGTCCGATGTTGATTCGGATGGCGACGAGGAACCTGAGCTCGCTGCTCTCGATGGCTTGTACTCGCGAGGGCCATATCTTCGCGAGGCTGGTCTCACTGTCCGCTGAAGTGGTGCGGTGGACCTGATGTTATTAGACATCAATGCTGGAGTGGAGTCGTGCGGTTTAGCGATTTGTTTGGGAAGCGTTGGCGTTCAGGACTGGCACGACAGCCAGGGGTTTACTTTGAAGGTACCAATGCAAAAGTCTCAGGACACATCGGTGCTCATTCTGATCATATTCCTCATTTTCTTCACTGCGATAGAGCAGCTCATTTTCTGGCATGGTGTCCACGTGCTCACGCGTGACTGGGGTCGCGTTAGACTTCAGGCGTCTGCCTCGAACGCTCCTTCCTCATGAACATGAAGCGGGAGTTCAGGCGTGACCTCTGAATTCACACCGAGCCTTCTCCTCACATCCACTTTTCTTCGCAACCACGCTTCTTGCGACCGCTCTCCTTAATTCTGTCTTCATCTCATCTGTTTCATTCAAGATACGCATTACTACGTTGAGATGGCACACGAAGGCACAGATGGCGGCATGTCCATTGACGCCGGACAATCGATACGCAACTCGACCGGACATTCAGTGGCTGTTGAAACAGCTCACACGTGCCAGCAACCTACGCTCGCTGGGGTTGAGAACAATAATCCGGATGAACCTGGCACCAATGAAAAGAAGCGCGCTCGTGCTTCAACTAAGCGCGCTGGCGGGCCCCTTCGCGGACTCGACATGAACAATGTGCTGTCGCCACCAGAAGCCAAGGGTACCATCGAGATCTCGGACGACGAAGCCGAAACCAAGCCTGCTGGCGAGCTAAAACACCTTACGCGACAGTCTCGCCACGGTAGAACTACAGCGAACTATGATATGAAGGTATGTCTCTTGTACTTGTTTCGCCGACAACGGACTAAAGCAGGCGCAAGTTTCACCCGTCGATGGATCGTGTGATTCACCCGAAGTACGCGGCCAAGCGAGAGACTGGATCAGCATCTTTGACTATCACTCCTGGACCATTGAGCGACGTTGAGACCGACGAGGAGAGTCTACCATCGTCGGCCAGAGATGGATCTGAATCAGAAAGCTCTGCAGCCTCGGACGAAGACATCCCACTTGCTCGCGAGCCGGACCCAGAAGCAACCCGACGGTCATCGAGAACGTCTGCTCAGAAGATGGTCAATTATGTGAGCACCCGCCCGCGGTCTAGACAAAGAACGACAATGTCCGGCGATGTTGTGCTAATGCTTTCCAGAGTACAAAGCATCATCCACAAGACTCAGGCCTACCTGGCTACCAGCACAAGGCCAGAGCACTTCGAGAGCAAAACAAGCGTCTCGGTCGCCAGTCAACGAGCTCCCCTAAGCTCTCACGATCGCCCATAGATGCTGAACCCGATCCCGAAGATTCAGGTGCGGCAGGTGGTATCGAGGAGCCGCATCATCAGATGGGACCTCCACGCAAGAAGCTGAGAGTGCTCTCAGACGAGCGTAGCACGCGCAAGCCGAAGAGCCGACCGCGGACGAAGAAAGTCGCAAATGGCAAACGAGGATCTTCAGAGGCTCAGGAGATCTCTTCCGACCAGGAGAGCTCTTCCGACCCCGTCGATTATTCAGAGTGGGCAATTCAGCAGTCGCAATTACCACGATCGGCTGTCAAGCCTCAAGTCGACGATCCAAAGGACTCTGCACACAGTCATTCGGATGCTCAGTCATCAGGAGCCGGCGCTACACAGACAGAACGAGCTGTAATCTCGACTCGTGTCGTTGAAGACAGCGAAGATGACCTACATGACGAAAAAGGCAGCACGACCTTGCAATCCACGCCTGACGATGTCCGTGAACCTTCGCGCACAACCATCGAGAGCGTTTCGCCAACCGGAGCAAGCAGAGAGACCGAGCATAGTGACGATGCTGCGTCTTTGAAAGCCGCTCCCGATTTGATTGGTTCATATCTGAACGATGCTGTGATGCCTGACACTTCGAAGCGCTCCCCGATGGTGGATCTCAGTGCCGTCGAAGTCCCGAACGATGGACTACCGCCCTCTGCTCAGCCGGATACGCGTTCGAGTACCGCCGCCCTTCGCACAAGCTCCCGGACGTTGAGCTCCAGGACAGCATCCAGGACATCAAACAATGACTTTTCCAAGGCACCTGTGACGCAGGAATCTCGCCTCGACGACCTGGATCCCACTGGCCTCAGCATTGAATCGGAGTTCGAGGAGCAGTTCGCTATCACCGAACGCCATGCTGCCTGTCACGAGGAAGGAGATGTTCAGCAGTTCGAGTCGCGACTACATTTCACTGATGCTCTCGTGTCAGAGAAGGAGCGCTCCGGTGTGCCTAGAGCTTTGCTTGAAAGTACCAGCAGTACTCCTTTCGTCGGAGAACGGGGTGTGCCCAGTGTGCCTACGAAGGACAGACTGGCGCTCTTCCACACATTGCAGCCCGATCTTGTTGCCGACGCCGATCGTGCGCGCGGAAGTAGGCCTCCACAGCTGGACGGCAACAGCGACTCTGTTACACTTAGGCGTTCAACAGCATCCGAGCATGCATCCCTGTTCAGGGCTGATAGTGCTGCAGTTGGCAGCCTTCTCCGCGAGTTCGATTGATGAGAGGAAGCTACAGAGCGATTGATGCACTCATATCTTGTAACCTTGTACAGGAGAGGCTTTACATGGCCCCGGCGTGGGAGAATTAGCTGGGGTTCGCATTTTGTGTTTGCTTGCAAACTTTCTCTCGTGTTATGGTGAATACTCAGCCAGAACGGATGTCAGTGGGAAAGAGATTCTGTATGAGCGACGAATAGTTGCATTCCAATGTCAAATCGACGCCAGTCCCAAGAGTATGTCATCACACTGCGCTCCAAAGCCCAGCATCGTGCTGAGAAGACTTTTGTTCAGTCCTTTTCGAGCTCCACCATCATTCCATCGTTAACAGGTCCTTGCCCGCAAAACACATTACAGACAAGAACATTCGTAAATCCATCACACGTCACACAAAACGATCAGCGGTCGTCCAAGCATCAACATACATCAACATCGAGCAGCCACAGTCCGCACATCTGTGAAGGCTCAATTCTGCCTCGCATACGGCTTGTTCATGGCCGCGATCTCCCTCGCGATCGTAGCCCACTCAAGCTCGCGGCGTACCGGCTTGCCGCGCTTCTGGCATTGGAACTCCTCCCACTTCAATAACTCGTAACTAGAGGCAAGTCAGCTCCATATCCCGAGTTTTCTTGATTCTTGAGGCAGAGAAACTCACCAAAATCTCAAATGTGGTTGTATGATCACGTTCAAACGCCTCGCTCGAACGAAACAATACGCACGCGGGAACGACAAGCCCAGCTCGTTCATCACCTCCGCGATGCAGATGGTCGCGGATCTGGAGACGCCTACTCGACAGTGGACGAGCGTTGCTGTGCCCTTTTTGCGGCCATTTTCTGCGTGGGGAACGTTAGCTGTATTCGGGACCTGGAGCATACGTGTTTGACTCACCGATAAATTCTAAACACCGCCCGAACTCGTCCATGAGTGGGTCGACGCCGTTGTCCTGCACCCGATCGATGAACAGGAGGTTCTCGTCCGGCCACTCCTGGATTACGTCTTTGCTCCAGCTGACTGGCTCGCCCACGCTCAAGATCTGGCCAATACCCAACTCTTTGAGCAGACTCGGGTTGTTTGCATGCAGCAGATTCCCGAGATACATGTACGGCATGACTCGACTCGGTAGGCTGCCATCCATCTTCTCCAGCCAGTCTGGTGTCGATGGACACAGCTGCCTGAAGTCACCGCAGTGCTTCGGCGAAGCCTGCAAGATCCGCGGCTGGATCGCACGAAGAAGTGCGACGTCTGAACTGTATGCGAAGAAGTTGCGGCCCTTGTCACGATGCATTTGCAGCCAGGCATCGTGAGCTGAGACGCATTCGGCGTACATATAATAGGCGAGTGCGAGGAGTGAGGACTCAGTATACCCGTCGGTACAATGGATCAGGATCTTGCGACCTTGGGTTTGACCAGCATCTGCGCCTTGCATGTAGCTGTCTCCGCCATCGTCTCGATCGGGTGGTGTCAAGGAAAGCTTGCTGTCTCGTCTCTTTTGCTCTCTGGGTTGGCCTGTCGCTTGGCGGTGAATCCACTCGCAAGTGGCCGTCAGACCGTCTACCTCCGCTTGTGACCATGTTGGAGGCAAGATCGCACCAGAGCCTGGAAATTCCAGCATTGGTAGATCGTGATCAGCTAGCTCGCCGCTGTCCTTCCGCTCCAGAAATCCTTCCATCGCGCGCAAAGACCTATTGTCCGGGATCTGCGCTAAGTCATTGGCCTCGATTTGAATGTCGAAGCTCATGTCTTTGAACAGGAACTCGCCACCTGCGCTGCAGGAGACGCTGGGATCTGGAGTAGGACCCAACCAGACATTGGAGCATATCTCCGTTGGTGCGGACATAGTGCACATTTCTACTCTCTCCCAGTGGAAGAAGTCCATGACTTTGTTGGTCATGCAACCTTCCGAGTCAAGGGCTATCATATTGGGATGGTCTGCCTCGACAACCGTATATGTGTCTATTGTAAGTCAGCGAAGATTCCGACTAGAGGCATGGGCTCGGAATATCGACGCACCAGACACCAGAAAGGTGTTGAACAGACGAACATCCGGTTGCGACCCCTCCCTCGTTACGTGCCACGTCCCTTGCGCTCGAGCAATCTGCCTTGCCACCCTTCGGACTTCATTTCGAGGTGTTTGGTTGTCACCATACACGATAATGTCGCTCACGGTCGCCAACTTGCACGCCTGGATCTGGAAGTTTCGAACACCGAACCCATCTCTTGGATCGATGTCCAAAAAACCACACTCGTTGCAAGACTTGTCCTTGACACATTGACATGCCTTCAACAACTCTTCAGGGCTGATGGCTCCTTTGACCTTGCTGTGCGAAAGGTCGCCGCCAGCCTTGACGATCGTAAGGCCTCGTATACACTTCGGTGTCCGGCGAAGCGACCGCTTCCGCGCGATGAAGAAGGCGAGTTGGAGCTGGTTCTCGGCGTGCAAGCCATGCATCCATGGAAACACCTGTCGTGCGGAGGGTAGCGGCTGCGCTGCTTGTTGGTCGAGAGCTTGCTCTAGCTGCGCCGCCGTGATCGAGTATACAGGCGGCTCGTTGATGACTTTCTCGAAGCCATCGGGTGGATATACGATCGACGTTAGTCGTGTAGGTGAGAGTGGGGTAGCAAGTGGAGTATCTGGTTGTCGCGAACCTGGACGCGGTCCGGGCGAACAAAATGGTATGTGTTTGTTCGGAACAGCAGCCGGAGTGCCACGCTGTGATGTGTTGATGCTCAGGTGTGGAGGGGGTGTGGCCGTTCGGCTTGGTGCCAGAGTAGTAGTCGTACATACGGCTGTAGCCATCATTACATTGGTTGATGCCGCCGCTCCGTGTTCGTAACACCGCTCAAGGCCAGTTGGGGGACTTCAACAATGCAATGTTTCCAGTCCGAGGTTCAGGAACACACATATACTATCAGTTATCATACAGACGGTGTTGACATTCGTTATCAGCGAGCTCTGGAATGTTTCAGTATGCGGCTTGATCTCGTTTCGTCGTTGTCGCGTGCTGTCTGCCATACAATGGCTTCACGGAACTCTTCCCCGAATCAACTTCAGTAATACAACAGCAGAAGTACAAACTCACATTGGTCGTGTGAGGTATACAGAAGAAGGAACACCTCCAACTGCAAGTCGTCGCAAGCTGATGTTCGAACTTCCGGCACAGTCCCCCTCCATGCACGATGGTGGGGAAACGGCCAGAACGACCAATATGCTGGGGTGAAGCGAGCCAATGACCTCGCCGATCTGCAAGCTCGAAACGACCCTCTGCTCCGCCGATCAAACCAACGTCTCGAAGTCCATGCGGCGGAGAGGGCGGTTTCGCTGTCTTCATCGGCTGGAGAGCATATCAACTTCGGACGGCGGCTCTAACATCGATGGACTCTGACAGCAGCAACACGCGTAGGGCTGATGTCCTCCGAATCTCTCGAACGCCAGGTCAACGAGCTCACGCAGGGACATCCCAGGCCTGCAGGTGCTCGAGGAACTGTACCGTCTGGGGTACAAATCTTTCTGAGGCTCCCAAGAACACCATCGCCGATGGCTCGTGTCTCGTGAGAAGTACCGTGGCATCTCGAAGAGCCTCGGATTCGAGTCTTCCGTCTCTCAGTTCGTCCAGATTCGGTTCTTATCTTCGTGCATCCAAGGTCTCGATGTCCCGCAATGGCGCCACGGACTCCACACCAGTTCTCGAAACCGTCGCAGTGGCGTGAATGTTAAGCAGGATGACATCTAGTCCACGCTTCAGGCCGGGGTCCGGCACAGCTACAACATGTACAAGAAGGTACAAGCTGCGTTGTCTTCTCCAAACCTACGAGCCGCTAGCGCCGTATTCGCGCGGTCTGAACCGAAGGATAGACGGGGCTATCGAACCAATGCTATCGTTCCTGTATAGCTTTTGGACTTCCTCATCGTGATCTGGGTCTTAGGTATACTAATAACTCCATCTTCTGGCGGTTTCTGGGGAGTCTGCGATAAGGTAAGTAAGATATGTGGAGTCTTTCGTGCAACATCTTATCTAGAATGGCACAGCTGGTATTTCTCAAACAAATGTCCGTGCTAGATCTGTTTTTTGAGACGCTTTTCCGCATCTTAGGCGGTTGAGAGCCATGCAGTTACGTACACGACGAATCACGTAGTCTCCTGTACACTTATGACCCCAACTCAGCATAAACAGAATGCAACTGCTCGCCAGCACTCGCGCTCGTCACCTTCGCCTTCTCCAACAATTCCATCCCCAATCGCTGCAGATAAAACCCACTCACATGCGGCGGCAAGTCGTCGAAAGCCTTGACGATTTTTCCCACGTCCTTCCGCCCTTTCTCGTACGCCGCTAGATCCCTGTTCCCATACACGTCCCGACCAGCGGCATACTTTTGATCATCTAGACTCCTGAAGAAACAATTGACAGCCACGCTCATCCCATCAGTCGGCGCGGCGGTATGTGCCCAGGTAGAGGGGATGAAGAGGATATCGCCTGGCTCGAGGATCGCTTCGTGCGGATGGGTTTTGCTTAACGCAGGGTCGTTGCTGGAAAAGACATCGATAGATGAGCTGGATGCGCCAGCCTCGAAACCGAGGTGTGCGACGTCAGAGGGTGGGAAGAGAGTCACTCTCTTTGTGCCACGGACTTGGCAGAGGACGTTGGCCATCACGTCGTAGTGCAGCCACATCGCAACTGGGCCAGAGATACGAAGTGGAGTGCTGTGAGCGTTTGCGACGACGTACGCCAGCTCTTCCGGCAGCTGGAAGTCCTGTGCGATTTCTGGGAAATCCTCGCTGAGGTTTGCGGGTGTCTCGCTGGGTGCGTCTTTGGACAGTGACCTGAGGTAGACCTTCTCTCCTCCTCGGGCTCCGTCGATGAACGCGCCGAAGTCCCGGGTGTCATATGTGAAGTTTTTGTTCTGGAAGTCCATCGTTTCGTGCTGCGAGGCATGCACGACGACCTTTCGATCCACTCCTATCGCCTCTTTCAAGTATTCGTTCGTCCAATATTGTGTACAAGTGCCGAAAGATAGGCCTGATATCATGACAGGTTGAGCGGCGTCAAGATACTTCATGAAGTTGTTGTTACCAGCCAGTTGCACTTTTGGCACACTCAGAGGCCGCGGCAAGCCAAATCCATGGCCATTGACCACAGGAGTAGGAGGTGTTTCCACCACTATCGATGGCGAAGCTGAGGGGTAGTAGGCTGATGCCCGTGCTACTGCTGAAGGCGAGGGCATCCGCGGCATGACCGACATCCGATCACCGCTAGCTGAGGAAGGCGAGAAATTGGAATGCGCGGAGTGATACGAGAAGACCGAAGCACGATTGTCCGCACCTCGTGGAAGGTCGAGTTGTGGCGAGGCTCCCATCAGCGTCTTGCGCACTTCAGGCTGCTTGCTGGAGATTAGCTGCCACGCCATATCCTCTTGCGGGCGCGAGGTAGTGCTGAGGAAGCAGCTTTTACTCCAGTACGTGCCGAATGAGAAGCAGGTAGCGCCGCCTCCGAGTAAGAGGAGGCCGCCGTCGACGTCTTGTACCGAAGCGCCAATGAACAGGGGTCGAGCGTTCTTGACTGTAAAGGGTCGCAGACTCCTCATATTGAGGATTTCATCGGCTCGAGTCAGCATGCGTCCGCCAGCAATGCCACCGACTAGGAGAATGCCCTGTTCTGTCCGCACGAGCTGCGCGCCAAACCTGCCGAGGATGCTCGCGTTGTGCTTCAAAAACGAGATAGCTCGAGCTGAGACATTCTGGCATGTGATGCTCATATCTGGCTGCAGGTTCCAGTGCCAGAAGTCGTTCATCACCCTGCCAGCGCTCGTCATGCCTCCGATGATAACACCAGAAATGCTCTCTTTGTGGTCCGTGATCATGGCAGCGCCGAAGCGTGCACAAGGATGGTCTCCCACGACTCGAAGATTCGTCCATCCTTGCTCGCCAGCCCACAGTAGCCACTCGTCTAAAACGTGTCCATCGCCGGTGCGGCCACCATATACCAGCAAAGTGTGTGCTGGCCGTGGTTCGGTGGGTAGCCGTACAGGCACTGCGCAATGTCGATATCGAGCTTCTGGCAAGCTCTGTACCTTCTGCCACACGCTGTCTTGCCTCAACCAGCAGTCTGCTATCGCTTTGTCGGGCGATGTCCTTCCACCAACGACCATGCAGTTGTTTGTTCCGCCCAGTCTGGTGATGGTATGACACATGATGCCCGTCCGAAGTGGTGGCCCATCGATCACTTGCGCCGTCTCGAACCAAGAGTAAGTATCGCAGTCGTCAAGTCTCTCTTGCGTACCAAGACCACCATGCAGCCCTATAGCATCTCCATCCTGACCTCGCGATGCTGGTGGGATGAGCGCACCGAATCTACGAGGTACCTGAGAGCCTTTGAACTCCTGCACATACAGCCGATACTCTGGATCAGAGTCATCCACCGGACTCGGGATGACAGACGCACGGGTTGCAGCAAGAGACATTCGATGGGCACGGTGAGTGTAATCTTGATCTGCCTTCCTCTCAACAAGCAGCAAGAAGTAGTGGGACGCGAAGAGAGCAAACTCTTCCCATTCGTCGAAAGGCTCGATGGCATCTAACATCCTTCGCTGCTCTGGGCTGATAAATGTGGGTTCTGCCCAGAGCTCCCACAATGAGTGCATCTCGAGAGCATTTTCTGGCCAGCCGGCATTGACGAAGCGTTGCTTCATCTCTTCCATCGTACCGATCGTGTGTAGAGGTGTTCGTAATTTCTGAAAGTGAGCAAGCATAGTCCGAGCAAATGGATGTTCGATCCCGTCTGGTAGATGTTGCTCAAGCAAGCAGAATCGCACATCGGGATATGTTGCTGCCCACTCTAGCACCGCCTGTGAGGCGTCACGATCCATATATGCAATCGATACTTCGGCGACAAATAGAATGGCGACAGACTCATCTTCGATCTCGACTGCATCTTGAAGCGTCTCCTTGAGCAGATCCAGATCTCTTAGATCGCAGCCAACCGCCAGATATGGATTGCCGGCACCAAGCACACCATCCTCATTCGGCGTACGGTAGAAGTTTTCCAGAAGTCCATGTAGTGCCTCCGTATTCGAGATGATCCCGCATTTATTCTGCATCAAAACAGGATAGTCCACATCCACGAACGTGGTGTTCTCGCAAAGCTCCGGCTGCTTCCCGAGGAAAGCAAACGGCATAGGGTCGTAACCACATCCCAGGTTCACCACGATCTTCCGCTTTGGTGTCTGCTCGGCCAGAAAACGAGTCACGGAATGCTCAATGGACTTCATGCGCAACCAGTAGCCTCTGTTGATGAGTGGCGATCTCCGCTTGAACTTGCTGACGAAATACCGGAAGTACTCAGCCTCGCCGCCATAGTAGAGCTTCTCGACCGAGCGTTTGGAGACGATGCTGCTGTTGTTCGTGTCCATGACATACTCGTCGTTTTTCTTCTGTTTGGGGTCAACGGTCTTTGGAGATCTAGTCCGCTCCGGTACATCTCGATGGAATGGGATGGAGTCGTTGTCGATTTTGAGTGTTGGCGGGATGGGCGAAATGCCAGCCGCGTCTCCGTTTTGTGACATCTCGGGCATGTTCTGGTGTTCCATTGTAGCGGTCATTGAGGCACGTGAGCGCTTGGAGCGCAGTCCAGGATTCCGATCTAGCCAGCACTGCAGACCAAATCGTTCGACGACATCCAGAGGGTCTCTCTAGATTTGTATTAAACGTTGCACTTGAGAGCGAGAGGAAGAAGGGGTCGTTTGAGATGATCGAAATGCAGGGAGTAATAAGGCCACCGCGCCCGAAATAGTCTTCTTACGAGCCCTCTTCCACCTTACCTCTTCTGGCTATCGTTCTTATGCGGACCGAAGCATTAGCCTTCGGTGGCTTCGTGAAAGTGTGGGGACTCGAGAGGTGGAAAGTGAATGTTTGACAAGCTCACAAGTTCACCACCTCAGGCAACAGATCGCCATACTACGCTAAGTTGTTCAGGACCATGAACAATAGATAGTCTCACCTTGTTGCCAGACTGGTTCCACGCGCCACGGACCTGGCAAACTGGACTTACACAGGAACTCACTGAAGTCTTGTCAACATGAGTCGCCTCAATTACATTACGTTCAACCAAGATCACTCCTTGTTGGCTGTGGGTAGGTAGCGCGATCTCCTCCTCATCATTGACATGCGCTGAAAACAAAAGCCACCTCGCGAGGAATCCGTGTCTATACCACGGACCCATTCGAACTCACGAACCACTCCTACGAGGAGGACATATCGCTCGTCGAACAGCTCTTCTCCACCTCTCTGGTCGCGATGATATTGACGCCACGGTTACTGAGGATAGTGAACACGAAGGTACACATAAAGACGAGGCAGAGGCAAAATGGCGGAGCTCTAATGGCTGCTAGAAACACTCGACAATATGCGAACTCACCTTCCACGGCATGGTGGTGGCAGTCAAGATGAACCGGAAGCGACTCGTCGTAATGCTGGAAGAAATTGTCTTCATCTACGACATCAGCAACATGAAGCTCCTCCACCAGCAAGTAACACCCCTCAACCCCGGCGGCATCTGTGCAGTCTCGCCAAACTCGGAGAACAACTACCTCGCCCTCCCCCACTACCAAAAGCAAGCCTCGAACACCCAATCCCAATCCCACGTCCCAAAATCCGTCATCAAAGAACCCACAAGCGGCGACGTCCTTCTCTACGACCTCAACAAAATGGAAGAAGTCACGGTAATCCAAGCCCACCAAACCCAACTCTCCCACATCGCCATCAACAACGACGGCACCCTCATGGCCACCGCCTCAGAAAAAGGCACCGTCGTCCGCATCTTCTCCCTGCCAGACGGCAAGAAACTCTACCAGTTCCGGCGCGGAAGCATGCCAGCACGAATTTACTGCATGAGCTTCAACGCCACTTCGACGCTGCTTTGCGTCTCCTCCGCCACGGAAACCGTGCACGTGTTCAAGCTCGCTCCGCCTGGCTCCTCCACCACCGCGAACGGCAGCAGCAACACCCAACCTACCCCCATCTCCCCCACCTCGCCCCCAGACTCCCCCCGCTTCCCCGGCGATCGCTCCACTAGCCCCTCCCCCTCCTCCGACGCCCCCTCCTCCCACGACCCCGCCTCCGACCTCGAACCCTTATCCCACGCCCGCCAACCGCGCCAACCAGGCCTCATGTCCCTGCTCCGCCGCACCTCCCAAGGCGTCAGTACCTCCTTCGTCTCGCGCGCTGCCGGCTACCTGCCCACCTCGGTAACGGAAATGTGGGAACCGCAGCGGGACTTCGCGTGGGCGCGGATACCGCGGGGCGCGAATGGGCAGCCGGTGCGGAGTGTGGTGGCGATGGCGAATAACGTTCCGCATATTATGGTTGCGACTAGTGAGGGGGATTTTTATGTTTATAGTGTGGATTTGGAGAAGGGTGGGGAGGGGACGCTTATTAGGCGGTTTGAGTAAGTTGAATTGACGTGTGGCGATTGAATGGTTGCTAATGTTGAGGTGTAGTGATATCCATGGGTTGAAGCATCGGGAGGGTAACGATGTGGACGATTGAAGTTTCGGCGGCGACGGCGGTCTCTACTCTTCACTCTTCGATTTTTGAGCGTTCAAGCGCTGCGTTGCAACAGACTTTGCCATCATACCCACAACAAGATGAAGTACGAAGATAATGAATGAACTCATGCTATGCAATTTCGTCATAATTCGGTCTTCAAACATACGCTATGCCTCTGATTCATCATAAAACTCGTGCTCTACCTTCGTGTAAGCTTGTCCGCCGGAGTGCAGCAGCCAAACGGATATGAGTTCTCTGCTGAGCAGAGGTGCACAGCAACGCGCCCCACACCTACTACCAGTCCTTCTTGATGTCAAAGGCCCACTTGAACTGGAGGTGCGTCTGGTTGTCGTCGTCGACGAACTTGGAGACGGCTTCGTAGTGGCCTCGGCCGAGCATGCCTGAGGGTGCGGTTTCGGATTCGACTGAAGAAGATTAGCATGAAGGAATAGTTCGCGCAAGGAGGATAGGCGAGCATACACTTCTTCTCATACTCCGGCTTGTCCGTCGTGTTCGGTGAGTACGAGCCCTATAGTCCAACATCAGCGACAAATCGTAGTGAGGCAGCAGTAGTTAGCAGTCAAAACTCACAATCATCTCCTGCATCTTATTCTTCACCCCCATCCTGCTAACCACCTGCACATACTTCATCCCGCTCAGAATCTGATGCTGAACCTTAAAGCGGGCCTTCATGCGGAATGTCGACCCTTCTTTGATCGTAAAGGGGTGCTTGTTGAGTTCCTCGAGGGCGCCGGGCTTGCTGAGCTCAATGACGATGTCGGAGCGGCCTTGGACCTCGAGGCCCAGGGAGAGGATGATGACGCGGCGTTGGTCGTTGGGATCGGAGAGGGAGGCGCCGGTGCCTAGGCCGAGGGACTCTTTCCATTTACGGAGGGATTCGTCGTTGGCGTCTGAGTGGCGTTAGTACTAAGGTATAGGTTTGGTAGGAGAGGATGAGGGGTTTGCTGGGTGGAGGTGGGTGGGAGGAAGGGGTGCTGTTTGCCACTGGTCGTATGTAAGATGTGGTGTTTACCTAGGTTTTGGTATTCCTCAATGGTCTTCTTCTCCCCAACTTTGAAGCCTTCGGTGTGCTCCGGCTCCAGGTCGTCGGGATTGGGTACGGCTCCTACTCCAGACATGATTGCGGTGGTATACTGCTATGTATGGCAGGAGCAATTTCTACCAGAGTCTTGCTGAAATTCGATCGGTGAGGTCGAAGCCGGCCAACAGCCAATACGAGGTGGGGCTGTTTCGCGCTGTGCATGGCTGCACCTTCCGTCTGGAGTCACGTGGAGCACACGTCTGGTTCAGCATGTTTCCTATCGAATCCTCAAGGACAGCATTTGATGGATGAAAAGAGTAAATTACTGATGTCATGTTACGTCGCGGCTCATTTGATCCAGCCTCTCCAGCCGACTTTCAACGGCTCCCCAGCCGCTTTTGTGTTCTCCACGAACTCTCGACTCGACCCCTGCTCACTCTCGAACTCGGGAACAGCCAGCGCTGAGCTCCATTACCACCATCACCACCATCTGCTTCTTTGTCTGTTCATACATTTGCGCAGAATCGATTACGATCAGCTCTACGACTATCGCGCGCGAGGTAGCCTCGAGTACCACATTACGATCGTACGGCGCGTGTCTCGAGGCCCAGCACATTGCTACAGCGCAGCCACAGTCGCGATACAGCTCTAAGAGTCAAACACAATGGCAGACAGAGTGCTTCCGTCGCAGACCAACCCGCTGCTTGATGAGGACAACTCGCCAGCATGTAAGTTGTCGCATCGCATCACCCGGCGCGCAAAGAGTCGCAGCGCATTACATATAGCTGACACCAGCCCACCACAGACGAGATCCTGGTCGAGCGACGATGCCTAGGCCAAACGGAACTGAAAGTGAAGCCTGACCACGTCGGCACCACGAATGCGACCAAGCCAGACAACCTGGGCACCCTCGATTATGCGCACCTCCGCGTACCTCTTCCAAAAGAACTCACCGGCAGCGGCATCTTCACCAAGCAGAGCAGTCGCAGGTGGCCGGAAGCATATTTCCTGATGGTACGTCGAGTGCGATGCGACGCGATATCTGCGATGCGATGGATAGGCGACTAACGGCGCGTGTCGCGTTTCCAGAGACGGTCGACAGATGGCTACATTAGTGCAACGGGCATGTTCAAGGCCGCCTTCCCATGGGCGCAGATCGAAGAAGAGGTCGCCGAAAAGGACTTCATCAAAGGCCTCGACACAACGTCGAACGAGGAGGTCGCTGGTAACGTGTGGATTGCACCCGAGCAAGGTACGTCGACGTCATGATGACCAATGAAAAGCATTGGATACCAAACATTCCACGCGACAATCAATCGCATCGGACCTCATTTGCTGACCTCGTGACTTCTGGTCGTTAGCGCTTTCGTTAGCCGACGAATACGGCATCCGCGTCTGGATCGAAGCGCTTCTCGACCCTGAACCCATCACCCACGGCACGAGCGACCCGAAAAAAGCCATCACCTCACCGCCCGCGTATCGCAAACAAGACATGATGAACGGCGCATCGAAGTCGCCGCCAGCGACAGACAAGAAAGCGCTCGATGGCAGGCGATCAACACGTGGCGGCACTACTAAGGGCAGTGTCGCACGATCTGAATCACCCACCAAGAAAGCCGCGCGCAAAATCGCCACGCCTCGGAAAACCGCGCGCAAAGGTCGCAGCGCTGCAAGCGTAGAGCCCGAATTCGCAAACGGCGGATCCGAAGACACGCACGAAGAGATGGTCAAGCACGAAGAAAACGTCAAAGTGCAGATCGAGAGCGAAAAACACCCGTCAGCTGATGGCGGGCAAGACATCGAGCACACGAAAGTGAACATCGAGATGCCGTCCACGCACCCCGACCTCGAAATCCCAGACGACGCGGAAAGCATGCTCGAGAAGGCGCGCGAGATGGTCAATGTGGCCAACGAAGTGGGTGGCGCGCGGACGACAACGCCGAGGACGAAGCGGAAGGCTGCGGAGCTGGACAGTGACGGGGAAGTAGCGGTGGGACCGTTGGCGAAGAGGGCGAAGAAGGTGGAGCTGGAGTTGCGGAAGGAGAAGATTAAGCGGAGGGCGGTGACGGGGATCGTGGCGAGTTTGGCTATTGGGTATGTTTTACTTTCACCTCACCACCCGAGACTTCGATGCTGATGAAAGACAGTGCGTTCCTCCCAGCCGTAATGGCTGCATTCGGCTCATAGCCTGTCATCCGCCGGATGTAGATGGGTGGATATGGGGTTTTGCTCAAGATTGTTTGTGTTGTTCGATTCGGGGCTTGTGATTCACCAAATGATACCACTTATTTCTCCTCGAGAGGTTTCCTGTACGCGGCGTTTGCTGGAGCAGGTGGAGCACGGTGGTGGTGAATGGATGGCTGCTTGGCTATAGCTGCCAGGGACAGTGACAGTGACGAACGGTAAATATTCACTGGAGGGGATTGTAATTCAAGGCAAGATTCCACGTAAGACAGCAAAATGGAAGAAACAGATCTGTGCAAAGGGGCTTTGCTATCGATTTCCGGTCGTCGTACAATTTCTATGATGTAGCCGCTTCTGCGGTATTGGCGCTCGTCTCGGATTCCTGCTTCTCGCCAACAGGTGTCCCGGCCTCCACCATCTTATCCAACTCCGCAAACTTCTTCCTCGTCTCCTCTGCCTCTTCCGCCTCCCTCTTCTCCCTTGCCTCCCGTGCCGCCGCCTCCTCTCGCTCCCGGACTTTGGCCTCTTCAGCTTCCCGCTTCTCCCTCTCCGCCCCCTCCAACGCCGCCAACTCATCTTCCACCTCCCCTTCATCGATCTCGCCCGCCGAAACTTCAGTAATCGCGGTCCCAATCTCTTCCGTATTCATCATCTCCTCCTGCAACCCCTCAACTACATCTTGCACCTTCTCCACCCCACCAGTCTGCTTATTCAAAGACTTGAGAGTAAGGCTCGACGCCTCCATCACACGCACGAGTTCCACTTGGTCGGCCGCTTGTTCGATTCTGGCGTAGACTTCCTCCAGCTGCGATAGCGTCGCGTGTCGTTTCTCGAGCGTATACTCAAGATTCTTCTTGGAGCGGAGGGCGGCTTTGGCCGTGGGCAGTTGTTTCGCAGTGACAGCTTCGCGGGCTCTGCGGTCGCAGGAGGCGATTTGGGTTGTGAGAGAGTCGATCTGAGGTTCGAGGGATGATATCAGGGCGCGGAGTTTGGCGATAGAGATGTCCTCGTCCGTAATGGGGGTGGGGTGAGACTCGGTAGGTGCTTTGATCTTGATTGTGTCGGATGAGGGCGACCATGAAATAGCTGACCGATCTCTCGATAGGTGTGTCAGAAGTACTTGGAGGTCTGTCGTGCTTAGGTTCTCAGCACCGGTAGCGCTGGCGAATGTCGAGACGAATAGCTCTTTAGTGAAGATCCGCGAGGTGTTCGAGGTTGCGATTTTGGACGCTTGGTCTAGGATAGCTTTGGCGGCAGCCTACCGTGGATGTTAGCACAAGCCCATAATGCATACTGGAGTGCGTGCCTCACCTCCACATTCGCCATAACCACGAAATCCGCCGCAACGAGCCGATCAGTCTGCGATTGATCCCTCATCATCCCCAGCTGCTTCAGCGTCCACGTTACAATCTGCCATGGTGTCGGAATCCAACTCGCCGCGTATACGCTCTGCTTCGCGTCCAAGAAGTCTTTCAACTGAATAAACTCCTTCTTCCGCGCAGCATCTTCAATCGCCGCTCCCAGCGCTAGAGGCCGTCCATACTCCTGCGTCTGCAACGCTTTTGCTAGTTCCTCACCCGAGTGCAAAACGAAGACGTTGCGCGATAGTCCGCTGCTAGGTCCAGGAACGAGACCGCCTTGGGTGGCTTTGGCGAGGGCGCGGGTCCATGTTGCGCTGTTGGCTTGGTAGCCGTCAGGATTCGAGGTCTTTTGGAAGCGGAAGTCGGAGTAGAGGGAGGCTAGGCGGGCGCGGCTGGGGAGGGAGTGTTAGTGGAAGGGTGGTGGAGGGTGTGGAGGGGAAGATGATTCACCTACGGAAGGCTTCGTCGAAGTCGCGGAGGAAGTCTAGAAGCTCGGGCATGGTCCAGGTATGGGTTGGCTGCTATGTATGTACAACGATTGACGATCTTGGAATTATGGGGAATACATCTAGAGATAGTGGCATGGAATCGGGAAACAACTTTGATGTGCCGCTAGTCTCGAATTGGAAGGAGGTGCAAAAACTAGATCTCTACGCCTACATTCATCTCGAACGGTAGGAGTGTATTGCACAAGCATATATTTCTACGATTTTGCTACCGCTTGTGTGATAGATAGGACGTCCATGCGAAGTATCAATCAAGAAATGCGAAGTCACATGCGAAACATGTGATGAATGCCTGAATGCCTAAACAAAGCCGACCCCACGATGTCGTAATCAGTTCCCAGCAGGCGGCATTGCGGCATGAGCTCGAACAACAGCCTCTAACAACCAAACTTCACAGTTCAAGCTTGGAGAACTACCACAATCGAACTCACAGGTAAGCAACCTTTCGTAGCGCTCAGTCATACAACCGCACCATCCCTTCCCTTGCTGCTCCAAACGCCAATCGCCACAGTCGTTCAGCACGGCCCGCTCAAAGAGTCGTTTACAAATCGAAACGACCTCGCTTCCTCATCAACCACACCAGTGTCTTCCACCACAGCCTCAATCTCAAATCACTCTCCTCACTCACTACATAAAATCCCATCCCCCTCCCTCCTTCAACGAACCTTTGAATGTCTCTCGCATCCTCCGCGCTCAAACGAACAGCTTTACTCACCACCGCGCGCTTTGTTAGAAACACCACAACTCCACCAGTACTCCGAACACCCACTCGATCTCGCATCATACCCACCATCACCACTACACAACCAACCAGAAGTTTTACAGCAACCGCAAACATGAGCAAAGAAGGCGTCCACAACCTCAAGACCAGGGCCGAGTTCGACGAGGCCATGAAGCAGGAGGGCACCCTCATGGTCCTCGATTGCTTCGCCACCTGGTGCGGACCTTGCAAGGTTATTGCGCCGCAGGTTGTCAAGTGCGTATCATTCACCTTCCACCTCTGAATCATCCCTCGAGAGCTCTCACTAACATGCTATTGGTATGTAGATTCTCCGACACCTACACCTCCGCCCGCTTCTACAAGCTCGACGTCGACGAGGTCCCCGAGGTCGCCCAGGAGCTCAGCGTGCGCGCCATGCCGACCTTCATGCTGTTCAAGGACGGCGCGAAGGTGGGTGAGGTCGTGGGCGCGAACCCGACTGCGTTGGAGAACGCGATCAAGAGTCATATGTAAAGCACTAGTTTTTGCATCCATGATGGACATGAATAAGGGTGGGACGGCGGCAGGATATGACGATGCATGATTTCGGCTTGGACACTGCCAGTGCTGGCTAGACAAGGTGGTTACCGCAGTGGCTGATGATAGACACATGAAATGAATCCCTGAACCAAGGCGCGAGCCTGTCCATCTAAATCCTCCGCCTCGTTGCCAAGAATTGCATTCACTCGTCGTTCGTCTGACACGCCTGGTGTCCCGCAGTACTTCATGCACAGTAGACTTTCGCTCGGTGAGATTGATAGAGCAAGCAAGCCCTGCGGGCTTCGAGACACAAGCTATACATCATTATCTACCCCCCTCCTACTTCAACTGACATTACCACCATCAACATCACTGAATGGCCGCGCCGGTACCGCAAACATGGGTACCTTGACAGGACTCGAAGGTAGATGGGCCGAAAGGTGTTCGTCCTTCCTCGTACTGCCCCAGTGACTTGACAGGAGCAGTGCTTCGTGCTCCACGCCTACGGGAGTAGTTGTCGGTGCTTCAGTACTTGTCGTGGGGTCGTGATCGCCATTAGTGGTTGCAGGTTCAAAGCCAGCGTTGATTTGTGGCTCATAATGCCGTCCTTCGTTCGTAGCTTCGACCTTGTCTCGTATCGACGAGAGTGCTTCCGCGTTGTTCTCGTAGGATCGGTCTGGTTGCTCGTTGTCATCCGGTAAATGGTGCTTCTGGTCAGATAGAGGCTGAGGTCGCAAGTCATCGCTACCGTCCATGTGCACCCCATTCGCAGACTGCGGCTCAGCATCCACCATATCCACTGCTTTCGTTGCTGGCTGCTCCGCAGAAGGGTTACTCTTCTTGCGCTTCGCATCCGCAATCAGCCTGCTGAAGTCTTGCCGATTGTTGCTCGCCCATCCCACGCCATCGAAGTCTTTCCGCATTATACTGCTGGACGGCCCATTCTGGTTCGGCGCTCTTCCGCCTTGCGTTCGCTCCCACGAATCGAGGTCCCGTAGCAGCTCGCGCTGGCTCTTCTTGCCGCCTGAATCGCAATTCGCGTTCCATATATTAACCCATTCCGTATGTCGTTTGATCACGAGCTGCCGCGCCCCCCAGCTCGGTATGCCTGCATCCTCGAGCTTCTGTCTGAGCTTCTTGTCGTTGAGTAGAGAGACGTTGAGCTCTGATATTCGTTCCGGCGCAGGCTTGTCTGGAGCAGCGGGTGGTCGATGGTTTGTGATGTTGACCGGGGTTCGTGACTTTGCTTTACTCGCCTCCCGTTTCTCCTGCTCGCACCTGTCGAGATGTGTGTCCATCTCCTCCGGCTTGATGCGTTTGCCGCAGCCGAACAGACACTCCATCAAGCCATCGTCTGCCTCCTTCTCGGGCGCATATGCCTCGTCTCCGTCCTCCGCATCGCTGTCCTCGATCTCAATCGTCTCCGGTTCAGATGTCTGCGACGCAGCTATGCGCTTGCTCTTCCTCCTCGTCATCCTGCCGCTACGTTCTTCCTGCGCCACATCATCCGAGTCCAACACCGTCCTCTTCCGCTTCCCAGGCTTCTTCGCCTGTTCCCCGACCTGCTGCTCCTTCCTCGCCACATCCAACGCAGCCGGTCTCGCCACAAGGAACTGCTCGACCACAGTCTGCATTATACAGTTGTTGCGCAGCTTGCTCGCCTGGTCTGCCGCCTGACAGGACGGACACTTCCCGTTGGCTGACAGACACGTTCGTATGCATTTCGAGCAGAAAGTGTGACAGCATGAAGTGATCATCGGTGTGTCGTAGAATTCTTTGCATATGTCGCAGTGAAGCGAGTTTTCCAGCGGTGAGAAGTCTTTGAGCGGTGTTTCCAGCCAGTCCGTTGGGTCTGGTATGTCGAAGGCGTCGTCCATGGAGAGAGGTGGTCCTTTTTAAGGAGGTTTGGTTATTGAACAATCTGAAGTCCGGAAATCAATTAAGCCTTGACGCGCTCGCGAGGCGCTGTCGCGTGCCAAAGTGGAGAAAGAAGCTTTGATATGGAAGTTGGGATGAGTATCAAGCGATCTTCCCCTCTCTTCCTTGCCTCCAACGCTCGTATTCACGTCTAGCTTCACCTTCCCTCGGATGCACGATGCCGATGTCTAAGAGTGTGACACGGTCCAAGCGTAGCAGCAAGGGAAGATGCACTCCAAACGGCGATGTGGGCTTTGGCCTTCGGTGCACGCGGCTGCGTGCAGTTCCTCAAGGGAGCGAGCAGCTGTAACTAGTTAAGCCTACTGTACCACCTGACGTCTTGTTGTTTGGTGGAGCTTGCTACCCAGGTAGTGGTAAAGTGCTGGGTCTGGCTGAACATAAGGTAGCTTCCGTACCTTCCTTACCTCAAACCTCCCCTTCAGTTGACACAGCTCCATCGTCATTCGCTTTTGACTTCACCTCATCTCTGCTTCCCCAAGACACAAGAAGAAAACCCGTTATTGTTTCGTACATTGCTCCTCGAGCTCACCAACAACAAAGAGAACACTCAGCACCATGAAGCTCCTCTCCCTCGCCACCGTGGCCACCGCCCTGCTCGTCGGCGTCGAAGCTATCAAGAACACAACCCAAGAGTTCCGTCTCAAGACCGCTCTCAAGCCAGGCCAGAAAGGCAAATCAGCATACAAGGACCTCTACCTCGAAGCCTACCACACCGGAGCAGGTCTCGATGATGCTGTCATGGTTCCACACAAGTCCGCCGGCATCAAGGGCTTCTTGAATGGTACCAATGGCGAGTCTGGCGATGTGACCTGTAAGCTATAGATGGACCCACACCATTCACAGACATACTAACGCACTCTCACAGACCAGAACGTCGTCTTCGACCTCGGCACCGACTTCGGCTGGTCTCTCATCATGGCTGCGAGCGTCGAGTTCTACTCCGCCTGGCAGCCCGTGCAGGTCAACGCCGGAGAGGGACCGAGCAACCCCAGCGGCAACAGTGGTTTCTGGTTCAACGGCACCGGACTGCAGTGGAGTGAGTGCCGAGCACCGTTCTACCACACGTTCGGGTCAGTGGCTAATGTGAGAAAGCGACCGTCCCGCATAGGAAGCCGGGCAGCGAGATCAACGCGTTCGGAGGCTGGTTGGTGTGCGATTGGTGTATGTATCCACTGCCTCCACTACCATAAGGACGTATCGCTGACTTTGGTCAATCAGGGCACGGCGCTCCACAGCTATTCTTCCGTCTGGATGCATACGACTACGATGCGCCGTGCAGCTGTGCAGAGGTGTATCTCTGTCCGGAGTACATATGAGTCTGAAGCAGCGCTCTCGTCGCTGGTCTCGGGCGCGGACGATGTGGTGCTGGGAGCTCAGGGGAGGATGATGCTCAGGACCAAGAGCAACGATGTACTATTACCACCACGAAGCATGAATAATGTATAACAACGAAAACAACTTTTGTATGACCGTACTATGTATGCGTCGTCCATCATTTTCCGCAGCGCACGGGGTATCCCAAACAGAGTATATGCATCTCTCTTGCCCGGCAGTTGGATGCCAGGTCTCCAATCTACTTTTATCGTCACCTTCGCCTCGTCCGCTGTTACAATGCGGTTCAGACAGGCGTCCCAGGCCCCTTACTCTTCTGCATACTATACGGTGCCAACACTTTCTTCGCATTACAAATCCTCCAGCTCAAATTCCTCACCGTCCCATCCGCCTGCACCACCTCCGCCGCAAACTCAATCCCAAACATCCCCCTAACCGCATAAACAACTCTCATCGCGTACTTCCCTTCCCGCTCAAGCGTAGGTCCAAAATGCTCGTCCACCGTCCGCGGCGCGACGTCCGGATCGCGGTCGAAGCAGTTCTGCACGACAGGCAACAGCGCCGATTCGACAGCACTACGAGCGACGCTGGTGGAAAGGTCGAGTTCCACATCATCCTCAGCGAAGCGGTTAATCTGGATCTCGAAAGGGAGCGAGATGGCCATGACGTTGTACTTGCCGTCGTGGTGGTAGCGGAACTCGAAGACGCCGGAGGTCCACCATAACTTATCTCCCGAAAACTCGACTTCACCAGACAGGAAATCCTTCGTTTCGCCATCCGTGCGTTGCTCGCCGGACACGCGGGTATCGGAGACCAGGATACCTTCGTCTGCGGAGCCGTAGGCTAGGCCGTCTTTGTTCGTAGCGATCCATCGGCCCTGGGAAGCGACTTTCGTGACTTCGCGGCTCGCGTTGTCGGCGACCATGTAGAGTCCGATCCAGTCCTTTCTGCTGTGGTTGAGGGGAGCGGTCCACTTGACTTTGATCGGGGCGCCGTACTCGACTACGAGGCGGCGGAAACTGTCTTTGCGTTTCTGTGGGAATTGGCCCCGTTCGCCTTCACGGCCGCTGTGGGCTTGCTCGCCGGTGCTGATTGAAGGTTGGGTCATGTCGATCGCTAGGGAGTAGTCGTCTGGGTTGTAGCCTTCGAGGTCCGGGGCCAGGCGCTTGATACTGATGCGGGCTGGGAATTGCTTGAAGAGCGAGCGAGAGTCTTTGACGAAGTGGCTGAAACCAGACTCCAACTTCGGCCGTGCGGCTTCGACGAGGTCTTCGACGAAACCGAAGCTTTGGTCAAGGGCGCGGTCGACGCTGCCTTGCCATTTTTGAAGCGGGGAGGGGAGGACGGTTTGCAAGTTCTTGGAGACGCCGGAGGTCTCGCGGATGGATTGACGGTAGAGCTTCTGCATGTGTGGGCGCTCGACGAACTGAATGAAGCAAAGTGTAAGGGTGTGGCTGAGCAAGGCGAGGAAGAAGATGGATTTGCTCCAGGTGATGATCGCGGCGCCCCAGACGCCGGCGAGACCGATGGTGCGTTCGGGGTTGTTGAGGAAGCGGTAGATGCCGCTGTAGTTGAGTTTGGGAGCTTCGTTGAAGAAGAAGTCGCCGAAGAACCAGCCGAATTCTCCTAGACTAGGTAGTGGGTTAGCAGAGGTCGAAACTACTAAAGCGAGTTTGCACGACTCACGACTCATATATCTCTGAGATGGTCCAGATCTGCAGAGCAACAAGGGCGACTCCAATAACGTGTCGAAGTGTTGACATGCCGTAAGTCCAGTCTTCCGGTAAGCCGTACATCTTCCACGCAGCGCACACGAAGCTCGTGTAGCACATGATCGTGCTGATGTGGTAGATGCCTTTCCACTGCCGCCACGCTTCTTCGGCGCTTTCGCCGTACTTGACGAAGTGCCGAGTCCACGCCTTTTGAGTGGATTGCCTGTCGAGGATGATACCAATGCCGATGGAGAACCATAGCCGTCCGAACACAGCACAGGCAACGAAGAATGCTTGCCAAGCCTTGGTGGAAGGCGTGAGGAAGGCGACGGTGTACATCAGTAGCTGTAGAAGGATCACGGAGACGTCTGGAACGCGGTGGAGGTCGACATTCTGCCAGCCGAGGAGATTGTGGACTTGCGATGGTTTGCTGGGTGACGAGAGCGGCTGGTAGTCGTTCACGTTGCCGGCGCTTAGCAGTCGAGACTTGTACTGAGGTCGCACTGATTCCGTAGGTGTTTCTGCGGGCGAGTCGCCTCGCTTGGGAGGTGGTGGCGAGTTGTATGTCCGCTCGATATGCGGGCTCTCAACGTAAGAGAGGAAGATCATCTGCAATGCATGGGCAAAAATGGAGATGAAGAGGACGTTGTAGCTGGCTGCCATCATCGAGATCCCGTAGTAGCCAGCATATCCGACCGAGTACATTGGATGCGGTGCGAGTTCGAAGACACCATCGAATGTGAGCTCTTGATCGATCAAGTAGAAGAAGTCACCCCAGTACCAGGCAAAGTCCTTCACGACTCGGTGTGCGTCGAGCTTCACCCATAGATTAAAAATGACTAGAGCCCAGCCTCCGACCCAACGAGCAATGGTCATCCAGAATTTTTCGTTCGCTGGACGGCCACCACAGGCCACGGCGAACAGACAATACGAGGTGAAATCGCTCATAAGGATCAAGTCGACGACTCGGCGGAACAGCAACCAGGTATTGTACTCGATCGGAGCATCTTCGAACTTGTAGTCTTGCGGGATCTTGGCTTCCATCTCACGTTTGAGGAATTTATACAAAGTCGGATATGGCTGGTTGCCGCTTTTGGGATTTTCGAAGATTTTCGACCGCTTGGCCCATGCTACGAGGCGCTTATGGTGTGACTGGTTGTGTAGGAGCCAGCCAATGCCGGCATTGTAGCACATTCTCCAGAAGATAGTGGTCACGGCAAACACTGGTATCCGCCATTTCTGCGGCAAGAGATAGAACAGCAGGCACAGAGACAGCAGGGAAGTCACAATGGCAAAATCGGACGCATTCTTCGGTTGCATTGGGTCGAATAGCTGCGAGACCATGTCCTCAGTGTGAGGCACAGTGAATACTACACGTTCAAGTATTAGCTTATATGTGTGCTCGCTACTACGCTACGAGTACAGAGCAGGCTGGGCTAGCAGGTCCTGAGTACGCAAAGTACTCACCTGTGCCGTCTGGAGTGCGTCCATATGTCCTTGTTTGCTTCTCATCCTTGTTCTTCGACTTTTCTTCCTCGTTCAACTGATGAACTGCCTGTTGAGCCGTTTCCACGGACTCAGCTTTCTGGGGAGCATCGGGCTTCTGTGGAAGTCTTTCTCGAAGGCCACCAGCGTCTACGCTAGTGGTACCGTTCGGCTGGCTCATGTTGGAGTGCCGTTGAATTGTCGTTAGGGAGGGAGACGGGGGAGAATGTAGAGAGAGTCGACTAGGTTGTAAAGAGACAGAAATACCGCATTCGCGCCTTTATTGAGAAACATCTGAAAGCCAGTAGTCCCCGCACGACGTGTGAATCTCTGCTACACGTGAATGTCGTCTTGCCGCAGCGCCGGCAGCGGCAGTTGGTAGTCACTCCCGCATACAGCTTTAGAGGCTACTTCGGAGTTGTCTACATGGATTGTTGAACCTTGGCGAGTGAGCTGGCGGGGCGACGTCCGATGTCATATCTCGTTGTCGCTGACCATGGTGGCGGCGTTGTTCTTTCGCTGACAGCACAGCCTGTATGACATTAGACAGCGGAGATGCCATCTACATGCTCTTCATAGGCATCTCGTTGACATGGAATTAGCCTGGAGATGGTATAAAGAAAAAGGCTCTTCCGTCGTAGGTTGGGAGGAAACCACGACTTGCTGCGGCGTACCTACCCCGTTCCACACTTCACCTTAGCGGAGCCATGTATCCTCTCCGATCATCCTTTAGAGTGGAACACAAACTGAACCTCACATGCTTCGGTTATTAAACACTTTTCGTCATCCCACGCTCTGCCTGGAACCGCAATCTGTACATTCTGTTGTGGCTCCACACAGTCCTTGAACACCGCGCTAAGTTCTCATTGTGAGCGTATCATGCCCACTCCTCCCGATGCCCATACTCATTACAAGAAGTCGTTTCGTAATGTTAACACAGTGGTCCTTGCGGACTCTCCCTCTGAGGTCTCCCCATAGTCCTTGCGGACACTCCCTCTAACCTCGCTCCCTTGTCCTACGCCGGACTTCTTCCTCAGACTGCTCCTCGTTTCCACCAACCAGTGTCGAGTCAGACATGCTTGCAAGAGGTATTCCCACTTGTCCTTCTTCGTCCCTCGGCTGCTGTTGCACAACAGACCGTGAGATGCGCACGAACAGGACGGAAAGGATCAGACCCACGCCAGCAGAACCAGCGGCATAGAAGAAAGTTGCTTGGTATCCCCAGTTGACCGCGACATCGGGAATGGCCTTGTTGCCGATGGCCTCTTTCATCACGATTTCCGAAATGGATAGCGCGAACGACATGGCCAGATTGACCAAGCTCGAGCAGACGGCTCCAGACAGGCCTTGATACCGCAGTGGCTGGACCGATGAGAAGAACACGATTGACACCGTGAATGTCAGGTCAATTCCGATAGTGGCACAAAGCATCGATGGCATGACGAAAGACCAGTAACCCAGAGGCAACGGAGCCAGCGCAAGAAGCAGTGGCGCGGCAATCCAAGCTACGGCTGAGACCAGCAAGAGTACCATGATCGGAACGATATGTATCAGTGATCCGCCGACGATGCAAAGAATGATGCCTCCAACGGCTGTTGGCGTGTACCACAATGCAAGTGTCATGCCACTACGGCCTGTACCGTCGCTTGTTGTAGTTGGGCTCTGGAAGTACTGCGCTGAATTGTACAGCCATACTCCATAGCTGGCGTAGAAGCAGAGGCATGCCAGTGCAAACGGCTTGACGCTCTTCGGCTTGAAGAAGTCGAAAGGTAGTAGTGGACAGGTCGCACACCAACCTTCGTACCAGAAAGCAACGAGGAGACAGACCAGACCTGACGAGAACGGGCCGATGACGATGGGGAATGCAAACGAACTCTTTGAAGATCGAAGCTCGTTGGCGTATGGCTCCACTGCCAACGCATAGGATACCAGGATCAAACCGGACATGATCAAGAATGCACCGATCCAGTCCATCTTCAGGCCGAGCTCTTTTCTGTCTATACGGTCGGCAGGAACTGACAGATATGCCGTCAAGAGTGTGGTCGCTGCCAGAATCGCGGCGATGAAGAAGAACCACTGTGGTCTGTCGACAGGTAGAGCGCCGGCGGTCAGGAAGCCTGCGAAGAATCCCAGCGGTGCACAGCCAGCGTATAAGCCCATCACGGTGTTTCGTCTTGGGCCCTCCGGATAAATGCTTCCGACCATGGAGAAGGTCGATGGTGTGAATGCGGCAATGGCAAGGCCCTGCATCGCTCGAGATATGTCCAGCCAGATGACGTCTCGACAGAAGCCTGGGATAAGCGTCCAGATTCCCAGCCAAGCAACGCCGAACATGAAAATGAAGTAACCGGAGTACATGTCGGACAGGCGTGCGAAGGTGAAAAGCGTGGCGCTCAAGATCAGTGATAGCAGCGAAGCTGGCCAGAAGATTCCCATCGAGCCCTCTCCCACCTCAACATTGCCCTTTAGGAGTCTGGGAAGCTCGATGGCAAAGCCAGAGATCAAATATTCAGCAAGGAATTGGGTCATGGCGATGGTGAAGCAGAATCCGGCTTCCATGGCGATGTGACGGAACTTGCCGCGCTTGATGGTATTTGCGATGGTGCCACGCTCGGCCGCATTGTTGTCGCCGTCGTCGTCGCCTCCAGCAGTGCTGGCGGTGGTGCTGACAGGGGAAGAATCTTCCTGGATGCTGGATGCTACCGAGTTCTCCTGATAAGCAAATGTCTTCGCTCGGTCCTCCGAAAACTTGTCAAATAATGGTTCAGACGGTGCCTGCCGAAGCATGGAGGACGATCTCGATACTCTCTTCCACTCAGCCTTTTCCTCCCGGTATGTCATCAGATTGTCCAAGCTCGACAGCCGCACAAACGACTTTCTTGGCTTCGGGCCGAGTACTGGCGTGGATGATCCGCTGGGTGGTAGTGATTGGTTCTGCGCGAATTCGCTGTATCTATCGAGAAGTGCGTCAAGCTCCTGCGGGCTCAGTGGCGAAGAGACTTGTTGTCCACCTGACCACGACGATGGGTGTGTCATAGGTCTCGGCCGCTCGAGCCTGAGTTGTGAGTTTGAACGCGGAGTAGCAAGTGTGGCGGCGGCAGGGAGCGTGGGACGACGAAGTTCTTCATCTGAAGGCCTTGTCATCACTCTCAAAGATGATTGTCTTGGCAACGATGCAAGTCCTTGCACTCTCCTCAGTGACGGTGTAGTATTGAGAGGCTCGCCATCGATAATCGGCTCGAGGCTTTGCGGTCGCCTTCGTATGCTCGAGGCATTGGAGCTGTGGCGACTTATGCTTGCGCTTGCAAGACTCTGTAGCGAAACAGGCCGGCTAGGTGCTTGCGAAACTACCGATCTCGTTAGTGTGTTCTGCGAGGGGGCCAGCACACTGTTAGACGGTTGGCGCGGCGGCAAGAACGGCGGCGGAGACTGTGGTGTTGGCATGGCTGGCTTCTCGTATGGTGATCCAGTTCCAGCCAGGTTTGGCAGTGATGTTGGCCTCCTCGGTGGTAAGAATGCGGGTGGGTCCGCGGCAGATGTCCGGTGAGTAGCCATGTCGCCAGAAGGGTGGAATTGTGGTGTGTTTTTGAGTGAGAGGTAGGTTGAAAGTTTAGTGCTGAACGTGACTTCATTCAATATCTCGTGGCTACCGGCGGCTCTTTTGATCCGAGACGCAGAGGAAGACCCGATTTTTCGTTTCAATAACTTTTGTTCCAATGACGTTAGACACCTGTGAGTATTCAAAGGTTCAGGTGTGACGACGGCCACGAGAGATATCTACTTATATCTATTTGCCAACAAGGTTTCAGCACAGGCAAGGATATCTGCAAGGTCCCATCCGCAAACGAACGAGGCAAACGTTGCACCAAGGTGTGGAGAAAGACGTTGTCGGAAGGTGGAGTATGGGTATCAATATCGGAAGATGACGAGTAGTGAAGTGAAACTGTCTTGCCAATTGTTACAGTCTGGTCTGAGCGAGGCGTACATGAGCTTGTCATATGTCGACCCCTCACGACCCCGACGAACACACACCTACTCTACTCTCGATACGACATTGCTTGTCAACGAGCAACAACGCCAACACGCTGTATAATCTTCGACATGAAGACGGAGACAGTACCGACCGTTACCTGTCAGGCTGGCACAATCGGAGGATTACCAGATACAGTCGTTTCAAGATCGCTCCAATTCATGCAAGGCTGCAGTCGCCTGGTCCCGGAAAGGACGCCGTACCCGATTTTGAAGATCGCATCGTTTGCATCGTTGTGGCTGATGTGGCTGTTGACTGACAGGTTCTTGGGCGCTTCGAGAAGCAGCCGATCGTAGTGCTGAGATACGTGACCGAACGTTGCGGATACGCCAAATCCCTTTGACAGCTGCGCCTCTGTTGCTCGTGTCCGTAGCTCATACTATCGATTGGGCGGCTCGAGGATCTGTAACGCGCCAGCTGGAGTGATTCTGGTCGTTGCATTGCCATATTGAGAAGGTCTTTCATCTATATGCATCCCAAGATGACAGTAATGTAAATCTTTTGGGTGTATCACATGCGGGACTCGACATTCGCACTTCTCAAGAGGTCCGTTCGCATGACACATTGACAGGTGGGGGGAAGGGATGCAGCTGGATGTTTCAGAGAGAGGCCGAACGCCACCGTCGTACACGGAACAGCAACCGAACGCGGGTTCGCAGGGCTATGCAGGGAGCGATCCTGGTAGCTGGGCGACAACAAATTGGAACACCGGTCGCTGGGCCTCGATCGACGGTTGCGAGTGCATCAGGACAAGGTATGGCTTGCGGGAACAAACGTGCCGAAGGCACCCTACGTAGTGCAAGCGAACGGCTTTTGAACCGTCTCTGCGTTGACAAAGCTTATGTACGAGTATCGGCGTCACAAAGACTGGATTGCCGTTTCTCAGCCATGTTATACTGTCCAACAACGTGGTTCTCCGAGCCTGTCCGATGAAACACGGATATATGATCCACGCTACGTCCTCGATGATGTGTCTTCATTTCTAGGTGTCGGCTTTCAATGAGCTGTATCGCATTCTCAGAGTAGCGACGTTTTCTTGCGCTAGTGGGCTCTATACCGCTTTTGACAAGTGACGTTGCAGTGAACAGCTCAGGTACGTTATCTCTTTCGGAAGAGGAGGACAAAGTGCTGAAAGAAGTCCTGGGGTTGTTGGCACCGTTGATAATCCATGCCGCCGAGCTATTGTAGGCACACGGGAATGTCGAATGACCACTGTCAAAGGGCGGAGAGTGGATCGAAGGTTCGTAGAAGCCAGAGCCTGCCGATGATCCATATGGAGAGGACAGAATTCTGTCTCGCGGGTCCCAACATCGTATCTGTGTGCCATCGCCAGGATATCGATGCGTCGAAGGTGTTGTTGCGGAGAACGTTTCAGTACTAAAAGGATATGGGGTGGGTGTTGCGTTCTCGCTGTACAATGGTGATGCTCGGTCGTAGTCGTTGCTTCGGTACAGAGCGAGAAGCTCGTGACATTGGCAGAGGTATGCATGCAGCCACGCCTGTTGCGATTCGAGACTGTCGATCGCCTTCTTGGTCAAGGCTCGCGACCACTGTAGCTTTTTCTTGCTCTTCCTGGTGAGATGTAGCTCATGGCGCTCTTCGAGGTTGCGTTCAACGTCAGCAAGCTTGCCGTATTGCTTGCTGAGCGCCTTGTGGGTCTTGGTCATTTCGGCGGTATAGTATGTGTACTGTTGGAAGACCAGGTATCGAAGATCCGGGAGTTGGCCTGGGTAAGGCATCACGAGCTTGAAGCGATAGCTCGCCGACGAAAGATCCTCTTACTTTGGGCTGCATGGGTCTCGTGGATGTCGCGGATGATGTAGAGCTTCTCGCGAGGGAATCGATTTGCACTGGGCTACGCTGGGCTTCTTTGATGCTCAACATTGTGCTAATCTCTGAGGCCAAGAGTGGCCAGGAAAGCTGAATGCGGACAAAGGGCATTTCGTTTGTCTAGACAGCCGTCTTGAAGTACCTGGGATGATCTTGCACCTGGCATGTCGCTGTTGCGTGATCATCGTTCACCCATCAACCACGGACGAAGCAGTTTGTGGCGAGCGCAGGTGGTACTGATGCGAGGTATTGCACACTTGTAGGACGGGACGAGTGGGAAGGTTTTGAACAAAGAAGTAGTCGGCGAGTTTGCCACGTGCCACATTCCAGTCATTCACGCTAGAACGCTATCCTTCCTCGCCCTTTCCCGTGCCAGCTCTTTGAGCCTCTCCTTCTCGTCGGCGTATCTGATCTCGCACAGGTCTTCCAGGTAGCCCAGGGACCATTTGATGCGCGCGAACAGGGAGACCTGGGCGAAATTGCGCGGTCGGTTTGAGGCCGACGGGTTCGTGAATGCCATGGTCTGTATCTGAGCAAACATTTCATTGGCATAGCTTTCGATCTCCGCCAAAGTGTCCCGTAGATAGATCGCATTGTTCCTTTTTGCGAGAGCAACGGCATTCTCGGGATCGGATGGGTCGTTTCGCATTACAGCTTCCAGCCTTGGGCCAGACTCTTCCCACGTTTGGTACGACTGTATGGCATTTTCGACCTCCTCGCGGGACGTGGAGAGCTTGTGCTTCTCTACCGTGCGGTTGAAACGTAGCTCGCGCAGCGCTTTTACTTCGGCATGTTCTATTTGAGCTTGAATCCTCCTCTTCGGGGCGCGAGAACGACCCAGTGGCATTAACGTGAGGCTACTGTGATTGCGATGCCGCTCGCTGAGGCCACAGAGGTCCGAAGATGCCTCGTTACCAAGGTCATCCGAGTGGCAGCTGCTCGACTCACTGTCGCTACTGTCGCTGGATTCGTTGTCGACGGATTCGTTAGAGCTGTTGGAATCGCCAGAATGATGTCGTTCTTGATAAGATTAGTCCAGAGGGCAATGGTTGTCGGTGTCAGCTTCGGAGCCTTCGATGTCCTCGAACGTAAATATTCTGCTTGGAATGCGCAGAAGATTGAGTAGAAAGGCCATGTACGTTCGCGCTGATGTTGGTGTCCATTGTCAACGATGAATCGCTCGGGAGTCACGAATGACAGATGCGACCTCGTATATGTAGGTAGGCTCGCTGAACCAAAGTGCGTCCGAAGATGGGCGAGCTATGCATGATGATGAATCTGGGCGTAGTCTACCAGGCTTTCATTCTCAACCACATGCTGGAGAGGGGTCGTGTGAAGTCTGGGTGGCCGAAAGCCTTTGGAGGTAATCATGTCCGCAACGATTCTCAATGGTCGAGCCAAAACCTGACTTCTCCCATCAAGCTCGCTAAGCTCATACAACGGCGGCTTTAGCTTGTCATCGAGCGAGCAATCGATTGAAGACCTGGCGAAATAGTCGATGCTTTGATGTGGTCCAGCTATTCAACGAGCATGTGATCGTACTCATAGCGGTCCAGTTAAATTTCCGTGTCGCAGGATCATGTCGACATTCGAATTGCTCAATCGTCGAGAGGAAGTACATCGTTGGCCTTCAAACCAAGCACTTCAGCCACGTTTCGCACGACATTCCGCAAAGCCTGGCAGGCTGGTGAGTCTCCAAAGTTGTCAAAGAAGCTCTCACCATAGTCGCAACTCATGCCTATTCTCGGATCCAGTGGCACAGCGCCTAGAAATGGCACACCTGTGTCCTTTGCCAGCTGCCGGCCACCGCCAGTCGTAGGCCGGAAGATGTCTGACTGATGAGTGCACTTTGGACAAACAAAGCCAGACATATTCTCCACAAGCCCAAGTATACGGATGCCAGCCTTGCGGCAGAAGTCGATCTCTTTCCTGACATCCAGTAGACTGACTTCTTGCGGAGTTGTGACAAGTACGGCACCATCCACGCCGCTCTCTTTCAAGAAACTGTTTACACTCAAGTGCTCATCGCTCGTTCCAGGTGGGGTGTCGACAACCAGATAGTCCATCTCACCCCACTCCACGTCTTTCAAGAACTGCTTGATCAAACCATTCTTCTTCGGTCCTCTCCATATCACCGCATCATCCCTGTTCGGCAGCATGAACTGCACGCTCATGACGCCCAAGTTCTCGCTGACCCATACCGGCTCCCAGCCTGTGCTGCTGACATGTATCGTTTCGGTCTCCACGCCCATCATCTTGGGTATGCTGGGACCACAGATGTCTGTATCCATGACGCCCACCACATTGTCTGCATTGCTCGCAAATGCATGCGCTAGCATAGTCGTGAATGTGCTTTTGCCTACTCCGCCCTTGCCACTTAGAACCAATATCTTGTGCTTGACACCTGATAGTCGCTCGGTGATGATGGGTATGTCGGGGTCTGGACCTTTGGGCGCAGAAGCGCATATCGCCTGGTTGGGGCAGCCTGCACACGCATCTTGCTTGCCAGCTTGTTCGCTTTCTGGACCTGGGCAGTGTTCTGGTGGTGCTGCCTTTAATGCGGGCTGCTTTCGTAAATGGGAATCGAGGGCATCGTCGACGGGCTGTATTGGGTCTTCGAGATAGGGTGCCATGTCGTCGATGGATGTGAGTCCGTGTTTTCCGTGGAAGTCTGGGATCGTGAAAGCAGAGGACGAAAGTTCAAGTCATATCTGCTTGGTCATCTAGCGTAAAGTACTTGGGTTGAACTAGAGGTGGCGTTGTGGGGCAGGAGAGGATGAGGTCAAGGTGTGGGAGTGTGTACCTCGACTTCGACTTCGACTTCCGTTCCGGTATTTGGCTATTACCATCAGGATCTCGGATGGCTCAAGATGTTCGGCCACAAAGTCGGCGGCACAGTGCGACAACGATTTCCCGTCTCCCGGATTGAGACCACAACAGATCAATGGCTTCAACGACGAACGAAATCGGCACTGGCTCCTCAATTTCTGCTCGACACGTATATACCACGGTATCAGCTACTTACAGCCCAACAAGAGGCCAGAAAGCGAAGCGAAGCCTATGCCCATCTCAGAAACTGCAACCTCTGCCCTCGCCTTTGTGGTGTCAATAGGTTCGAACGCCGTGGAACTTGCTTGATAGGAGCTGATGTTGTGGTCAACACCATCGCGCCGCACTTCGGAGAGGAGCCTTGCATACAGGGACGTAATGGCAATGGAAGTGTGTTCTTCTCTGGGTGCAATCTCCGATGTGTAAGTCAGACTTATGGGTGGAAGGGTTCTCTGAGGCACCAAGCACGATGGAATGCTCTGGGATGTCCTTAGCATGGCCAGCAGTTCGACACGCCTGCTAACATCCCTCGTCTCGTGAAGGTGTTCTGTCAAAATCACACCATTGCCCATCAGAGCAATGGCTTCCACGTAACGCCTGAGGAGCTCGCGAACTGGTATGTCAAGCTGCAGGACGTGGGTGGCGTCCACAATATCAACCTCGTCACGCCCGAGCATATCGTGCCACAGGTCGTCCTCTCAATCCTGCACGCGAAGGATCTAGGCCTGAAAGTGCCGATAGTCTACAATACCTCCTCTTTCGATTCTCGAGAGTCGATTGAGCTTCTTGACGGCTTGGTGGACATCTACTTGCCAGACTTCAAAGTGTGGAACGCTGCCACGTCGAAAAGGCTACTGAAAGCAGACGACTATGCCAGTGTGGCTATGGAGAGTATCAAAGCGATGTACGCTCAAGTTGGAGACCTTTGCTTCACTTCTGATGGTATCGCGAAGAAGGGTGTTCTGTTGAGGCATCTCGTAATGCCAGGGTTTGAGGAGGAAGGCAAGCAGATCGTTCGATGGCTTGCTGAGAATGTGAGTAAGGACTTGTACGTACACGTGATGGAGCAGTACCACCCACGTGCACATGCAGGTAACGAGAAGAGATCGAAGGTTGGAAGGGCGGAGAGGGTTGCAGCGGGTGCTGTTGAGCCTAGGGCCCGACCTACTGATGAGAAGACGAAGAAGGCCATAAGGTACGAGGAGATCAATCGGCCTGTTAAGATGGAAGAGGTGAACAGTGTCAAGAAGGCGGCAGAGGAGAGTGGGTTGTGGAGGTTCGCAGATGCTTCCGAGCATGGTCTCTTCAGTATTTGATGGCTTGATGAGGATAACGAGAACAAAGTTATGCTGCAAGAAGCTTCCGTCACTTGCACCTTTGGCGTGTCGCATTTTGATGTGTATCTTGGTGCGACGATAGCTGATAATCGACGCCAGGAGCGTGCCTTCCTCGATTGTGAGAAACCCACTTTCCTCTGGGGACTTCACCGCAACATCAGCTCACCACACCTGTGTACCTGACCTGCGCGACTCGCGAACATCCTACAGCTTTGAAACAACCTGATGAAACAACGCAGAATGGAGCCGTACGAGAGATTGCTTGCGAGTGCCACGGCGGAGATGGAGGACTTCGTCAGGTTAGCGAGATCACGGGTGTCCATTGCACCGTAAGAGGTCTAACACTACATGCAGTACTCTCGGCGCCGATCGCGTGCTAGACGTCTATATCGGCAAGGAATCACGACCATACAGAATCCCAGAGTCAACACTGAGCAGCATGTCCGACATCTTTGTCAAAGCCATCAAGTACGAACACCTTGGGATCGACCCGCCCGGCACACTCAGGTTCTCTGGCGACGACGAAACTGCCTGGAAGTATCTGCTCTGGTGGAAGATGAAGGGCAAAGTACCCGTCTGTGACCGTAACCTCTACCCAACCGAAGTGCTGTCATTTGTCCGTAGCTGGATCTTGGGCGACAAATACGACATCAAGGAATTCCAAGATGATTTGATGGTGGGACTGCTCCTCTGCCTTCAGGTCAGCCCGCTGCACCTGACGACCGCGAAAGTCGCTTTCGATAACATGATGCCTAGTTCGCCATTGCGTATTCTCATGGCCGAGGAGATTGCACACCAGATCAGGCAGACCGACGACCCGAGCGACTTTCCCAGTATCTTATCGTGGTTTGAGGGCACTGTTGGTTTCACGGCAGAGATTATAGAGGCGCTCGACATGTACGAGAGCTGTGGGAAGCATCTGCTCAAAAGGGAGAGATGCGTTTCGCACCGGATGAGGTTCATGCTGGGAGAGCGCCGGTGGAGTGAAGGTTGATCGGACGTCAGGGCAACAACTGACTAGATAGGGTGAGCTGGGAGTGCGCTGGCTGATCAGTATGATCGTTACATGGGATGTGACGGCTCGTTGATAAGCTGACGGTTGTAGAAGCTAGCTGACTATGGAGCAAATGCTGTGTCGTGTGACTCGCTTCAAGCTACACCAGCTCATATGAAGTCTCCATCCCCGAAACCACCGAACGGGTTTGGCGGTCGCCCTCCCGGTGGTCCCCCAGGCGGCCGACCACCCATCCCAGCACCACGAGGATGACCTCCCATACCCGGCCCAACAGGATCGTACCTGCTTCCTGGAGGTGCCTGTGGATCGTACCCCTGACCTCCTTGCCCCTGCCCCGCAAACATCGGATCGTCAAACGTTGGATGCATCCCACCTCCGCCCATCGGACCCAGCCCTGGTCCCACCCCTCCACCATACATCGGATCGCGAGGACCCAGTCCTTGTGGATACAGGTCTCTGTCACCATAGTGAGGCATGGCTGGTCCGCGCAAACCACCACGCGGTGGACGTAGTGTCTCGTACTCGTCTTCGAAGCCGGGCATAGGGTCTGGCATTGGTCTGCGGGGCTGCATCAAAGGATCGTGAAATGGTCGTGGTTGAGCTGGGGGATCTCGTTCGTCTCGTAGCGGGTCGCGTTGAGGTCGCTCTGGTTCTCTCTGCCGCTGTGGATCTGTCCTTGATGACTGTCCCGATCTGCTCTCTTCGTAGCCTTCCTTCTGCAAGCTGGGAATGAGCTTTTGGATCACGTTCAACTGCACCAGTTTGCCAAAATCGCTAAGCCTCCCAGCAGAAATGAACACATCCGTCAAACTCCTGCTCGCCTCATCTTCGCTCTTGCCCGCTGACATCGGTGTTGCCGGTAAGCTGCCCTCTGATATGTACTCCCGTGCTGTGATGTCGAAGCTGCACGTCTTGTCGTCGCCCATGCCCATTCCCATGATGATTGCCTTGTTGGCCATTCTGCTGATCTTGATGAGATATTGCATACTACTCTGGCTATGAGCGTATCTGAAGCTGTAGCTTCCGCTGTTGGCGTTCCATTCTGTGGGTAGAGGCTGTGGGTCTGAGGGGTCCGATGCGGCGTCTATTCGGTGGTCCTCGCCCAGACCGACCAGGCGGAAGCCGACCGCGAGCATGCACGCATGGGCGGCTAGTGCGATGGAGTCGAAGGCGTTGTGTAGTTGTGGAGAGGCATCTCGAGGTAGCGATTGGATCATGTAGCGGCTCAACGAAGTGGTGGAGAGGACGTTCGTGGGCGGGTTGTTGCTCGCCATGGTGACGTGTCCAGTATGTTGTGATTCGTGGTAGTGGTTTCGATGTTGTCTTTCTAGTTATCGTTGTCGGACTGATCTGTGTATGTTGAGTTGTGTCTAGACTGGTCGTGATGGTAGTAAAGTGGTTCCCTCGAGCAATCAAATAGAGGTTCAAGGACAGCTCAGGCCACAACGATGACGAAGTGACGGAGCGATCGTCTCCGGACCGACCCGTTTCGATAAGCGAAAAGTATATCCCCGCGTTCCACTTCGAACTTTCTCCCTGTCCAGACTGAGGTCCCAACACCGTTTCAAGGGTGCTAAGATTGCTTTTCAAGCAGGAAATCAAGAAGGCACCGTTGGAGGTGAATGAAATCTCCTAGATGGGAATCACACCACATCGACGTTTTGGACTCGCTTGACAGTCAGAGAGGCCACACGGTTGTTAGTCAAGCCGTGACACCAGTATAAAGACGGGATCGAAGCAAGCGGATCGAGCAGTACCAGTAGGAGTGCTCAAGCTCATGAATCCATCGAATCCTCCGAGTCGTGGGAGAGATCACGCACTTCGATCATCTCAATGGATCCTTTCAATTGCAACCACCCTTGCCGCAAAAGTATACCCCACCGTTGGTGATGCAGCACTGGTATCCAGAGTTGCACTAGTTCTGTGTGAGCATGCACGACTCGAAATTGTCCGGAAGAGAACCGGAAGCACGTACACATCCATTATAGCAGCAAGACTTCGGCTTCTTGCACGCAACGGTCCCGGTCTTCACCTTGCAGCAGGTGATCTGTTCCTTTGGTGGCTTGAAGCATCGATCCCACTTCGGGCAGCAAGACTTGTAGCCAGCCGGGCAGCTACATGTTGCCTGACGAGCCGCGAGCGTGTCGAAGAGGGTGCCCGTGGACCGTGAATTGATCGATACATCCGTCGTCTCACCATCCGCGAACACTTCGAAGGCTTCTTGATCCTCGAAGGTGTCGAGGTGTGGCAGGTTGCTGCGCTTCGAAGCTACGTTCGGGAGAAACTCGTCGAGAGTCGTGCCCCAGTCGCCGATGTCGATGGCAGCCGGCAGAGCTGAGGCAGCGTAAAACAGAGGTGCGAGTGCGATGATCTTCATTGCTGCTTATGCGAACCTTGAGAGTGATTTGTTGATAGGCCTTCCAGCAGTCCAGATTGTGACGCACCGTCAAACGGAGTCGAAAGACGTTACTCATGGTCGAGGGTGCGAGCCCTTCTTGATAAGCCAGCATGGCCACCGCTTCGCAACACGCCAAGTCTGCTAATGTCTCCAGATATGAACACAGCAGCCTTGTCCGACTTTCAGGCAAATCAAATGGGCAATATAGCGCCTCGTGGTGAATGGCGTGACTCCCGACTCGAAATCCATATCGAAAATAGCGAGCCGTCGCCGAATGTGGTCAAGCTGTATGCGAGCCAAGGTGTTTCATGTCAAGCCAAGCAACGATAACCGGGGAAGTTCCATGCTTGTGGTCGCTCTGCCTCCTCGAATCCAACGAGGTATGTGTTCTTGAGAATCTACTACTGCAGGCTGTCTTGCAGACCCTCACAAATGAGGAGGTGAGGGGCCGCACTCCACCTTGTCACCACGAGCGTGATGATATCCGAAGCTTGAGCCGTTCAAGCTGGCTGCTTGGTGCCGAAGTCGTTGTTCGTGGATCAGAGCCTACGAAGCATTTGAGTGCATCTCTCGTTCGAGATGTGCCAACTCTCATGATACGCTGCGCAAGGCTGCTTCGTGGGAACGTACCGCCCTTTCAACGGTCGGCCTAGGGCGAGTGGACACCTTGTTGAACTCGAGCTTGCCATGTCGATCTTGGGAGTTCTCCAGACTGCCAGTATACCCATTTGGTGCTTCACACTCCTGGGAAGTCCAGAATCGATCGAGAAATGCCAGAGAACGCTGCACACCGGACCGCTGATCTTGATCTGCCACATCAGAGGACATGATGTGCAACCTGTCCTGGCTCCCAGGCCGGGGGTTTCGCACGAGAAGCGAGCGTTCGCCCTGCAAAGTCCTATGGAAGGACTCTTTGCCTGGCACGCTGCGGGTGGTAACGTGACTGAGCTCATCAGAAGCTCAGTAATTTTCGAAGCCCTATTGAGAACTCGAAGGTTCTCTAGAGTGTAAGAAGCAATAGAGCAGGTTGAGCCGACTCACCGTCAATTTCTTAGCATCTCGGTGATAACGTTGAACAACAGGCAGGACTACGCAGTATGCACCCACTGTAATTGTCTCTCGATCGACGAGGACTCCAGAACGGCGATCAGACGTGAGCGATGTGAGAGATCTGCGTAGCATTCCGTAGCTCTACAGCACTCAAGGATTTCCGGTTCAAGATTTTGCATTCGAAAGAAATTCGGACTTTCATCAGTTATCACCAAAGTGCAAAGACCAGGTGTTCGGCGGTTGAGATCGCGCACGGCTTACATACCGAGAGCGGCTCTAATTTACCTCATCATTTCGTGCTCCGAGACTCTGCATGGTGGCCGCGGATCGCTCCAGAATTGGTCATTGCATTTGCATACTTCAAGCTCGACGACCGGGTCGCGTACACAACGACACATGTCCTTGCACGTGTAGCCGCCTGCTCTAAAACGCTATGACAACGGGGAGCACGGGCAGGCGAAACCACTGCGGCGCCACCAGGTCTCTAGCCTGAATTATGTGATTTAAAGCCGAGGTTAATCTGGCTTGAGAGCTGGGGTTCGTCAAGAGTTATGGCCATCCTTCATTGCAACCCGATCGGAAGTTGGTGTTGCAAATGAACTGTGATTGTGAAATCGATTTATGATCTACGTATGCCATTCGTTGGGCAAATCAGGCTTCGAGTTTTGCCTCGCCGGAATCACACCAATGCATGCCTTGCCTTCAAACACCAACACATGCTCAAACATGCCCCTGCATCAACCCAGACCCCCTGCTGTCCATCCCTCTGTACAGCCAAGTCGGATAACCGGCCATGATTCGAGGCTTGAACCTACGCCTTCTAAGCCTCGTCACGTGCTGAACTCAGGAATATGAGCCCAAGAACTCGAGGGCCTTGACGATTTCTCTCGTTTGGAACGCTGTGTAGACCTTCTCGGGATCGAGGCGCTGGAAGCTCGTCGGCTTCTTGGAGTGCGCCGCTTGACTTCTTGACGCTTCGAACAGCCATCGTCTTCGTGCCTGTAGTACATTAGCAAGAATATACGGGCATATTTCATAGCGTTGCGTACCGTCTCAGTGTGTCTCTCCGCGCAAATGAGTCGCCACAGAGCTGGCAAATGTGGTTTCGCTCCTTAAGGTGAACCTGTACATGATCAGCGCTTGCAAGTATGGTACTCGAGGAGCAAACTTACGCTCTGCTCATGCCGCAACAAGTCCGTTCGCCGTACGAAGCGTTTCTCGCAAGCATCATGAGCGCACACATACGGCTGCCTCCTTTGAGGATCATGCGTCTCCATATGTGCCCTGAGGTTGTATGTGCGCTGGAACAACTTTCCGCATTCTTCGCACTGACAAGTGGCAGTGTCTGGTCGCGTGTAGGTTCGTTTCTTCCTCTCCTCACCAGAAGCAGAGGCTCTTCGACCGTTTGATCGTACAATCGGCGACTCGGAGTTGCGGTTGTCGGAGACTGATGCTGGGTCGTACTGGTCCTCGGTCTCGTGCTTCATGGGCTGTTCCGGTTGTGCCGTGAGGTCCCTGGGATTGACGATCAAGGCTTGCTCCAGGTAAGCGGTCTGAGGAGTATGCGATATTTGGCGGGCTGGTGAGGCTATTCCTTGCTCAAGTTTGATCTTGGGAGAGCCAGCGGACCGTAGCACGCTATCTGATCGAGCATATGGGGAGGACAAGACCGAGTTATGAGAACTAGGAGCCCATTCTGACAGGGCAGGCGAGTCCTGATACACCAGTACTTGCTGAGGCGCCAGCTGTGGTAGGTCCCAATGAGTCCCAGTCATCAAGGTCGAACGAGGATCGCAACTCCCATCGCTCCACTGAGGTAGTCGAACCGGCTGCGGGTATATTTGAGGTGTTCCAGTGTTGGCGAATTGGCTCGGCCAGATGAAAGGCGTAGCACTTGTGAGTTGTTGCTGCACCACGTCCATCTCGAGATAGGCTTGAGAATTGGTAGGAAGGTAAGGAAGACCGAGGCCATAGCAAATGTCTGTTCTGTAGGGAGATTCTCGCTGCCGAGAATGGTCATAGGTCTGCACAACAGCACCTTCCTGCCACTCATGTTGTTGTCGTTGTAGCGGAGTCGTGAAACAGTGTGGGCTATTGGAGGCCGGAGGTGTCGGGATATCGCCGCTTGGAAAGTAACTCATGATGTTCGATACTCAATACCTGTACAGTTGATGTCGGCCTAAGTGACCCTCACCGAGCGCAATGATATAGCAATCATCAGGTAGTATGCGGCGCAAAGATGTCATGAAAACGAGTGACTTGATGCCAAAACTGAAGAGGCAGTGTTTGTGTTGAGAAGGAGAGCGGTTAAGTGATATGGTCAGAAAGAGACAACATACTCTCCCTTTCATGGCGCAGAGTAGGCATAATGAGATCGCGGACGCTGCGTCCCGCTGCGAGCAGATGCCACTAGGCCTTCTGGGTGGACCCTCACCAACCAGAGAAGGTTGGCGTCCATCGAGCTTCTCTCAACCTAACGGCCACCAAATGTGCAGGTGCACGGCTAGGTCGATGGCTATGCACGGCTATGCAAGACTACCAGCGCCATCTCCGCGTTGTTCGCTTGGGCGCCAAGTAGCGTTCCGGAGAGGCGGTTCCGACACACATTTTGTCCATCGATGATCCTGCTTGAGGAAGGCTCTGACGATCTCCACCATTTCGGCAACTAGTATCGGCCATGACAGACCAGCGTTCCATGTCTCCATTATGCATTCGCATATTAATCGCCCGCGGAACCGCACACTATTGGTGCGATGCGGTGCATGTTTTTGGGCATCGGCGGCTGTTTCTCAGCCTGAGGCAGATTTTCTGTCTTTTCTCTCCGCAATCATCGAAGCGATTGATTCGAGTTGCGTCTGAAGAGCAGTGACTGCAGCGGCTAGATCGTCGTCTGTGTCCAGAGCCGCTGGTGGGTCTGGTCTGGACATGGGCTTTCTACCGGTGCGCGTCTCGCGATCCAATGGCTGGGAACGCGCCTTTGATAATCCTGGTTTCAATAATGCTCCGGCAAGAGAGTGGCGAGAACTCTTCGCAGAATTTGGGCCTCGAAGAGGGCTCGTAGAAGGCTTAGCGTTGAGGCGTCGATTAAGGTATAGCCGCCCGCTCTCCCAGCCGAGAATTAGCGCAACAAACGGCCAGTGGGTCGCTTTGAGCAACACGATCCGCAAAGACCTCAGAGTTTCAGCCAACAGAACCAGTCTCAAAGGTCTCAATAGCAACGGCACTAGATTCTGAAGAAGTTGTTAGCAATGCGCCGCTCTCCGAATCAAGGACTTCCAGCTCTCCGGATCGAGAATTGCTGAGTTGAGCACAAGTAGAGCTTCAAGCCCACAATGAGAAGCTCTTCCGGCATTGAGATGAACACCAACATCTTGGATGCTCATGGTCGGCATTGATTCGACGCTCTTGATTCTCGATAGTCACCTGCGGCCGGTGGCTTGTAAGTAGACCAAGGTGGGTCTGCCGAGCAGAGGTGTCTCGAACTACCGACCGGCTGGTGACCTTGGCCGGCAACCACATCCACTGTGATGCATTCGCATCCTTCTCGAGATCGACAACAACTGCCACGGCAACAGGAATAGATGAAACTCACCAAGGGAGGCAGATAGTACGTGAGTCGATTGGAAGTCGCTGCTTCCAGGACGTAGACCGAATAACTGCGCGCCATTAGCATCGCCTGAATTCAAGCCACACCAGGCATTGCTGCTTGATGCGCAGCAGAGGGGATATGCATACACGAAGAGGTACTCATCGCGAGAGTGCTCCAGAACCTGTACGCAGAAGGGAGCTGTCAGCCAATCGATTCACTTTTCGGCGCTTGCTCAAACACGTCACGTGACTTACCCTGGAAAGGCTCGCGGACAGCAGTGAGATTAAGCTCGTGATAAGGAGGATGTTCGTCAGGCAGACGAAAACCAACATCAGTGGCGGTCCTAGAATGGGCGAGATCTGCAGTGGATCAGTCGTTGTCCGTCAGCGAGTGCCTCGATATTCGAGCGGGCCAAACATCGTCACAGCGCGCTGTATCTCACCTTGTCGGCAACGTCCTAAGAGGTACCAATCGTTGTCAGCCGGCTGTGAAAACACCAACAGCGCAATGAACCTACGAAGCCAAGATAGCCTGATCCGAAGAACACTTTGACGAGTAACCAATTCATGGTGGCAAAGGAGTACGTGCCGCGAGCCAAGAAGGTAAAGGTTGTATCGAAGCCTGCGTAGTCAGTATTTGTCGTCCATATATCGTGGAAAGGTACATACCCAGGTAGAGAATCGCCACCAGTCCGAGGAATCTTATGAAGTCCTTCGTCTGCAAGAGAGTCAGTCCATGTATTCGCTGTGTCACCGTTCATCGTCTATACCATCTCCTTGAGTGCCGGCAGCAGCATTCCAAAGTATGGATGTAAGCTCAGGATGGAGAATACACTGTATGTGTCGGTCAGCTATCGCGATAGTCACACGCTGCCACCTCCAATGCTGACTCACCGTGGCACAAGGAACAGTGCTTGAATCGATAGGATGTCAAAGGAGATAGTCGTCGCTCGCTCGTCATTGCCAAATATACCGACCATTCTGGCGATGAACGAGGCCAGTCCAGTCGCGATTATGCCACTGCACTACTGTTAGCTGTATGCAAACGTATACAAGGAAAGTACTCTGCACATACAGATCCCAGCTTGACCAAAAATCGGTTGCGTAGAACGTCAAGCCGGCGTCCCAAAATTCTCCAAGCTCTGCGGAAACTGTCAGTAACGAACAAGTGTTCAGGGTCAGCAGTTGTCGTACCATTATACGAGAACGCCAGCAGCCAGACGTAGAGAAGTGTCTCTTGGATCGTGAAACGCTCAGACTGTTTCGGGATGAGGACGGCATAGTAGAACGCCAACAGGGTGACGAAGAAGAAGACCTCAAACACCTTCAGGTAGAGTGGTACCCTCAAACGGCAGTAAGGATCCGACTTGTTCTTGTTGTAGAGTCGAGCCTTCTTGGTCGAGTGCATACTGATGGAATCCCTGCAGACAAATGGGCAAAAGGGTCAGCGAATGTCTCTGACAAGGTAGGGTTTTGCCCATGGGTTTGGTACCAGAAGATGATGTCGCCTTTCCAGATACCGTTGACTACCCGTTGGATGGACTTCTCGCTAAGAAAGTGCTTCGCTCCGGCAATTGCGGCGATCTCGAGCGCATTCAGGTTTGCAAACTCGGCGTCGAGGGACCCGGAAAACACCGTGGTGGTGTCTTGGATGTCGTCGTCCTCATCGTAGAAGCTGTCGTCTACGTTCTCGGTGCCATCGAGCAGTGGCGTTTGTTCACTCGCCTCCTCGTCCCTGGTCTGGATCTCGCCATTCTCCGCAGAAGCTGAGCTCGTGGCTTGACCACCGTTGATGTTGGGTGGTAGCTCGGTGCACAGGTAGTCGATGGCTTCTCGCTCCGTCAAATGCGCAACAAACCGCCACGCCACGATCTCGCATGCCAGTCCTCTAGTCTCATTCAAGCCTCTGTCATCCTCGTCCACGCAGCTGGAGAAGTGCCACCGGAGCGCACTGCGATCTGTCAGCCCACCTGCCATACCAACGCATGCCCTAAAGTTCACGGGACCGCGCAGGAGACTTACATCAACGCAGACACCACACCCTCATGGTGAACCTCGTCAACCAGATACCTCACCAACGGCCTCAAAGATCGGCCATAAATGACCTTCTTAAGCTCATCGAAGTTGTGCGGGCTCTCAATCGCCTGGGTGAGATAGCTACAACATTCTTAGCCGCCGACCACAACCGCGAGGTGTTCAACGTACGTTGCCAGCTTCTGCGCAAGGACGTCGAAGGACTCGTCTCCTGCGATCTGCGGCGGTGAGACCGTGGTTCCGGCACGCATCTTGGGTGGTTAAGGTATTTGTATTTTGGGGACGCTCATCGGTGGCGAGATGGAAAAGATTTGGGGAGGAGAGCGCGGCTTGAAGAAAGCATTGACGCGCGCAAGCGTCTAATGCTCGGAGACGTGAGGTCGATTTTGCCGCGGCGCGCTAAACTAGCGCTAGCGCATCAGATATTCTCGCGCTTAGCAACAGCGTCTTCGAGGCATAACCATGAAGTGTAGTGGCATCGTGTGCGTTTGATAAATCGTCGGGAGCCTTCTCAGGAACTGGACCAAATGCTTTGCACGCGAGCGATTGAGCGCGATGCCACGAGGCTAAGGTATGTGTTCTCACGCGAAGCAACAGCGTCTTCGAGACAATGCCATGGGGTGTAGTGCCATCTTACGGGCTCGAGTCGTCGAGAACACCTTTTATCGATCGGTCGAGGCAAGCGATTCAGTGATATAGCACGAGGCCGAAGCACGCGTTCTCACGCGTATGAACAGCAACTTCGATACAAGATCTTATGGTGTAGTAGCATCTTCTGAGCTTACATCGTCGAGACCGCCTTTTATCGACCTATCGACACGAACAATCGAGCGGAATTGTATGAGGCCAGAACATACATTCCCACGCTTAGGAACGGCGACTTCGAGCCAATATCTTCGACTGTGGCGGCTGCTTTCAGGATCGGATCGTCGAGAAGGTCTGCCACTGACCGGTTGGTCCTCTGCGATGAAATGCTACGGTTTTGCTGCCCCGTGGTCAAGATCTACGTTCTCACGCGTAGCAGTAGCATCTTCAGGTCAAGATCTTGTGGTGTAGTGGCATCGTTTCTATCCATAACCACGGAAATGGCTGTCACCGACCGATCGATATAGACGATTATGCGATATAGCATGAAGCTATACCATGCGTTCTCACGCTTGCGAATAGCAAATTCGACACGAGATCTTATGCTGTAGTGGCATCGTTTGTATTCCTATCTTCGGCAACGCCAGTCACCAACCAGTCGATATTCTGACCCGAGGTCAAGACCTACGTTCTCACGCGTAACGACAGCCTCTTCAGGTCAAGATCTTATGCTGTAGTGGCATCGTTTGTATTCGTATCTTCGGGAACGCCAGTCACCGACCAGTCAATACTCTACGCTACGATATTCCTCTCCACGACCGCCTAGTCCGATGCGCGCCCTCTCCTAGACAAGATCCGCCCAAATGCCCACGTCTACCACCCTGTGGCCACCGCAGACTGCTCCACACCCTCGAGATACTTGTTCACCTTCTCCGCCCGACCCATCTTCCCAGCCTTCTTCTTCTGGTTCGCAGCGTATCTGTCCTCATGGAACTTGACCTCCTCATCCTTCAGGTACTTACGCATCTTCTTGAAACCCAGCCTGTACTTGATAACACGCAGTAATTCTTGCCTCCAGCCCGTAGTCGTCGTGTGTCCGATGCAGTTGCGCTCGATCTCCATCTATAATACAGAGGTGTTAGCAAGTGTCTCCGAGGTGGGATCGGGGAACGGAAGGCCACAGAGCGCTGCTCAGTGGTTGATCCTATCTCGGAGAGCCCTTCTACTCATATTTTTGACGTACCTCGATCTCACAGTACTCCATCGCCTTGTCGTAATTCTTCACGTCCATCGCCTTGGCCGATGCCGTGTGGTATGCCCTCGCGAGCGGGAGCGATTCGGTACCCTCTTTGATAAGGAACTCAATCACATCTCCGGCCTGTAGAAACGCTGCTCGCTCGTCGATCGGGATGTACCTAAAGTCATCAATTAGCAAGTATCTCGACCGTAGGAGCGAGGGGTAGAGGGTCTCGAAGCGCCGCTCAGCACTTGATTTTATCTCGGAGAACACTTCCACCTGTCAGTCTGGACTTACGGATTTGGCTCTCCAGGCACAGGCGCGAGTGTGGTTACGGGCTCGTTGTTGTCGTACTGCTTGAGACCCCACACGATCGCCTCGAGGAGCAAACGACGCCTATCTGAGGCGCCCGTCTCGTCTGAGCAAGCCTTGCAGTGGCACGTGAAACCGTAGTTGTTGCGCAAGATCTCGAAGCGCTGTGATCGGACGGAGTACATTGCTTCCATGCCCAGGTAGTTACACAGCAACTCTTCGTTGGGGATGATGTCTCGGACAGCGCGCACTTCTAGCATGCGGAGTCTCTTATTGAAGGTGTGGACGACGTTTGGCGCACAGGAGTGGTTAAGACGGGAAGCGGTGGCGTAGACAGCGAGTTGGTTTTCCGTGATTCGGATGTTGTTGGTGGCGAAGATGCTCATGACCCGTATGTGCTCTGCTACCGCGTTCTCGACTTCGTTCGGGTCGTCGATGTGCCTGCAGAAGTCTCTGAGGCAGGTCCAGCTGGTGTGCTCGAGTTCGAGATGCTCCGGGTTGAAGGCGTGTAGGGAGTCGTAGGCTGCCTTCTGCGAGTCATCTAGGCGAACGTACTGACCCCACGCAAGCTGCGTTTGTGGTCCAGTGGTCTGAAATAGAGCCTTTTCGACCAGAATGAGGGTACCGCGGGGGATGTGAGCGACTGCGAAGAGCCCGAGCCCTCTCTCGCCCGTCTGACGCAACTCAAAGATCTGCGACGCAGAGGGTGGTGGCGGCACCCTCGAGGAGCGCTGGGAGAGCTTGAACTCCGGCGCCAGTGGGTTCAAGCCTGAGCTGCCGCCGAAAAAGATGTGGCCCTGACCGCCCGCCGCCTCTCTGCGCTGGGAATAGGACATATTTACTTACCTGCTGCTCTGTTGTGCGATGAATGCGTTGCTACCTCGGAGAGGTCAAAAATGAAGAATCGACGAGGTCGGAAATCGAAGATGAGAAGTCGCAAAATGTTGTTGTGCATGTGCCAAACCTAAATTTCAATGGCGGTGGAAGCGCGCCAAGCCCTATTGTTTGCCTCCACGCAACCTCACATCACCTGCAGGACGCGTGTGTGTGCCCTCCTGGTTGCAATCGTACCGTTCCGTGGTCAGATCAGTGACTGTAGTGGCCCCATCCCCGAATCGAGAGCGGGCACCGGTATCAACGATCTTCCTCGAACCAATCTGTTCTCCAAAATGTTGTTATGAGCACTATAGCCATATCACCGACTGTAGTGGCATCGTCCCTGAGCCGAGCGTGGAGATAGGTAGCACCGTCTTCCTCGAACCCACCTTGTCCCAAAGTAGCCACGCACAGCACCCTGACCAGATCACTGACTGTAGTGGCCTCATTCCCAGGTCGATCGCGGAGAGTTGCAGCACCAGTCCTCCTTAAAGCCATTCGTTCTCCGAAACATTGTTGTAGGCACTGTGGCTATATCATTGACTGTAGTGGCATCTTCCTTGAACCAAGCACGGAGACACGTATCAATCTTCTTCCTCTACCTATCCGTTCTCCGAAACGATATGGTAGGCAACGTGACCAGATCACCAACTGTACTGCCCTCATCCCCGAATCCAGGGATGAGAGGCGTGGCCGGTTCTCCGAGATCGCCACGCCTGCGTCGTGTCCAGATCATCCACTGTAGTGCGCCCCTCCCCAACCCCACAGCAGAGACCGCATACTCGGCCACACAGCCGGAAGAGGCCGCAGGAATCTGTTCTCCAACCCGACGACACCGAGTATGTAGCTGCGACAGCCACTGTACCACCCCCTCGCGCGATCTGGTCATGGAGAACGGCAGTAGTCGGCGAGGGATGGCTGGCAACTGAGCTGGAAGGGCAAAGGCGCCAGGCGGTCGTTCTCGCCCAATCCCCAGCGCGGGTAAGGAGGTGGTGCTGCTACAGTCACCGATCCGACCGCAGCGCCGCTGTCTGAAAAACCGAGAGGCAATGTGCAAAGATTATGTGTGAAACGTTCATGGGAATGTGTAGACTCACGATCGTGCTTTCAGGGGTAGCGTATCGTAACTCAGATCGCCCACCCAGCGGCCTTCTTCTTACTACGCACCTTCTCCGCCACCACGTCAGGCTCGGAGGGTAGCTCGAGCGGCTCCAGGCCGGAGTCCCTCAAACCGCGTACAGGTTTCACCGGGAGGTCGTCGCTCAGGGACAGGCCGTCGATCTCTTCGGCGAGCTCAGGGTCGTCCACTTGCTCGACTTCTGGCAGAGCATCCTCTCCACCATTCACAACTTCAACCTCATCTTCAACCTCATCTTCCTCGTCTCCCTCCTCTTCCTCCTCCTCCTCAGCACCATCTTCCGCCTCCGCCTCATTCCCAGCAGCACCAACCCACCGCTCAAGCTCCTTAGCCATCTTCCTCGAAAACCCACTCGCCTCCACCTCAACATCCAGCCTCGTCTCGCCCTCAACCGGCTTAACCGCCTCCGCAAAGAAAGGCCCATCCTCATCCGCCACGTACTTGAACCTCCTCTCGAAATACCGTTTGATGCAGTTGACGTCGCGGTCAAAGTACATCTGCGCGTTCGCGTGGTTCGTGCTGATGGTTTGTGGGAAGTCGATTAGGATGGGCGTAACCGTCACCTTGTCCTCCCCACCCTCTGTGGTTGAAGGCGTAGTCTCTTCGCGGATGAGGATGTTGAACTCGTTGAAATCGCCGTGGATCAAGCCGCGCTGGGCGAGCTTGACGATGATATCCATGAGTTCCGCGTACAGTTTTCCCGGTTCCGCCACGCTATCCACCATCCTCAGTGGGAAGGAGTCGATAAACTCCATGACCACCGTATGCCGACTCCACCCAATCGGCTCCGGCACCGCGAATCCTTCCCTCCATAACACCTTCATTACCGCGAACTCCTTCTGCGCCGCTAGCCTGCTCAGATACATCCATGATCCTGACGAGCGGTTGCGGAGGTAATCCCTATTCGCCTTCACGGTTCGAAAGGAGATTCGTCCGAGACGGTGGAGTTTGAGCACTTGCTGGCGGTTCTCGGGAGAGGCGGTGATGTAGATGTCGCTTTCCTTGCCAACACCAATTTGATTTCCCAGGCTGAAGATGGTGGATCGGAGACGGTGGGTGTGGAGGGCGAGGTAGTCGAGGCCGCCGTATGTTAGTCTGTATCCATCATCTGTCACATGACCAATTGATCAGCTTGGGTTGGGAGTAGAGGGGAGGGGGAAGATGTACATCGGGCATTCTTGACCTTAGCGATCAAACCCACTTTGGCCAGACTGGAGATGCATTTGTGGACACCGCTGCCGCCGCGCAGGCCGGAGAGGTGGGCTATGAGGGTGGTTGGGACGACTTCATGGTTCTTGCTGCCTTGTTCGACCTGTAGGAGTCTTTAGCAGGGCGTTAGTGGGAGGGTGTGAGGCCTGTGTTGGTGGTGAGAAACTTACGGCTGCTAAGACACGCCAGTCGTCGTTGGTCAGGTAGCGGATGGCGCGCGTGTCGAGCTTCATGGTGGCGCAGTCTCTGGTGGTAAGGAGAGAGAGTGCAGACGATTGTGTGATCACATGTGAAAATTAAAGATTGATCTGTGGTGGAAGTTCGGGCAAGAGCGGCCGGGACCGAGCTTCCTTTCGCTGGAGAGACGTGGTTGAAGCTTTGGAGGCGACAGACGACGCGAAACCATCCACAAATCAACCTCATCACACGATAACCTCGCAAACACCCCTCCGCCTCTCCATCTTGAACTCACCACTAACCCCAGTGACTGCTACCATCTGCTGAGGTCGGGGATACATCTGGAGATCTCCGAGTTAAGGTTGAGACAGTGCCAGTTGTGGTACAGCAGCGTTTCCATTTCCGGGGTTGAAGATGGCGAAGGAGGAGGAGAAGAGTAAGACGGTGGACAAGGGCAAGGGCAAGGCGGATGATGCCAAGCACGTCAACGGTGTCAACGGCACCAAGGAGTACGACAAGGATGGGAAAGATAAAGATGGCAAGAAGGCGGGTGATCTCGAGCCCGAAGAGATGAGCGAGGAGGACCAGAAGCTGAAGGAGGAGCTGGACATGCTGGTCGAGCGGCTGACCGAGGATGATTCGTCACTCTACAAGTCGGCGCTGGAGTCGATCAAGACCAACATCAAGACCAGCACCAGCTCTATGACCGCCATCCCCAAACCCCTCAAATTCCTGCGGCCACATTTCGAGAAGCTGTGTGAGGCGTATGAGAGATGGCCGGCGGGTGAGAACAAGGACTCACTCGCGGACACGTTGTCGGTGCTGGGGATGACATCTTCTGATGACGAGGAGCAGCGAGACACGCTCAAGTACCGACTGCTTGCGCCAGGCACAGACATCGGCTCATGGGGTCACGAGTACATGCGGCATCTGGCGCTGGAGATTGGCGAGGAGCGCGAGCAGAGATTGGAGGATGGCAAGGACACCGACGACCTCATACAGCTCACCCTCTCCCTCGTACCCTTCTTCCTCACCCACAACGCCGAAGCAGACGCAGTCGATATCCTCTCTGAGCTCGAGATGATCGAGTCCATCAAAGACCAGCTTGACGAGAGCACATACGCGCGGGTGTGTCTGTACATGGTCTCTATGGTCCCGCTTCTCACCTACCCCGACAACGACCGCTTCCTCCGAACCGCGCACGACATATACCTGCAGTACAACAAGCGCACACAAGCTATCTCCCTCGCCATCCGACTCAACGACATAGACCTCATCAAGTCCGACTTTTCCTCGACCACCGACAAAGCCACTAAGCGCCAGCTGGCCTTCATCCTTGGTCGGCAACGGATATGTCTCGATCTCGAGGGCGAAGATGCGGAAGATCAGGAGCTGCAGGACTGTCTCAACAACACAAAGCTGCCCGAGCACTTCAAATCGCTTGCAAAGGAGCTCAATGTGCTAGACCCGAAGGTACCCGAAGACATCTATAAGTCACATCTTGAGTCGTCAAGAACGGCTGGCCTCACCAATACCGACTCTGCTCGCCACAACCTCGCCTCTGCCTTCGTCAACGCTTTCGTCAACGCTGGTTTTGGTCAAGACAAGCTAATGATGGTGGAGGGCGGTGTCAAGCAGAGCTGGACATGGAAGGTAAAAGACGATGGCATGATGTCCACGGCCGCCTCCGCGGGTATGCTGATGCTTTGGGACGTGGAGATGGGCCTGGACAAGGTCGATGCATATACCTACGTGCCAGAGAACGAAGTCAAGGCTGGTGCGGCACTCGCAATGGGTATCATGAACAGCGGTGTGAGATTGGACAGCGACCCGACCCTGGCATTACTCAGCGACTTCGAAGACAAGCCTGTCAACGTCAAAGTCGCAAGCATCATGGGTCTAGGACTTGCATACGCCGGTTCAAACAAGGAGGAACTCCTCGAGACACTCCTCCCACTCGTCACCGACACAAGCCTCGACATGCAAATTTCTGCCATGGCCGCATTATCTCTCGGCCTCATCTTTGTCGGCTCAGCCCAAAGCGATGTCTCCGAAGCCATCATCCAGACCTTCCTCGATGAAGACCGCGAAAAGCAGCTCAAAGACAAATGGACCCGCTTCATGACCCTCGGCCTCGCACTACTCTACTTCCACCAACAAGAAGAAGTCGATGTCGTGCTCGAAACCCTCAAAGCCATCGAACACCCCATGTCCAAGCCCGCCTCTGTCCTCGCAGAAATTTGCGCCTGGGCCGGCACAGGCACGGTGCTGAAGCTCCAGCAACTCCTCCACATCTGCAACGACCACATCGAAGATAAAGACGACGACAAGGACGAGGACAAGAACGAAGCCGCCGAGAACGGTACCACCGAGAAGCGCGACGTAGAAGGCGACCAGCTCGTCCAAGCCTACGCAGTCATTGGCCTCTCCCTCGTCGCTATGGGCGAAGATGTAGGGCAGGAAATGGTGCTCCGCCAGTTCGGCCATCTCATGCACTACGGCGAAGCCAACATCCGCAAGGCCGTCCCGCTCGCTATGGGCCTCATCTCCCCTTCCAACCCCCAGATGAAAGTCTACGATACCCTCTCCCGCTACTCCCACGACAACGACATCGACGTCGCCGTGAACGCGATCTTCGCCATGGGTATGCTGGGCGCTGGAACCAACAACGCCCGTCTTGCGCAGCTGCTGCGCCAGTTGGCGTCTTACTACCACCGCGACCCGAGTGCGTTGTTCATGGTCCGCATCGCGCAAGGCCTGCTGCACATGGGCAAAGGCACCCTCACCCTGTCCCCCTTCCACAGCGACCGCGGCGTTCTCTCCCGCGTCGCTGCGGCCGGGCTGCTGGTCGTGACCATGTCACTTATCGACAATCCGAAGGCGTTTATCCTCGGCGACCACCACTACCTCCTCTACTACCTCGTCACGGCCATGCATCCGCGCTTCATGGTGACGCTGGACGAGGATCTCAAGCCCGTGCAGGTGAACGTGCGAGTGGGGCAGGCGGTGGATGTGGTTGGCCAGGCGGGCAAGCCGAAGACGATTACCGGGTGGCAGACGCAGAGCACGCCGGTCCTGCTGGGGTATGGGGAGAGGGCGGAGCTGGAGGACGAGGAGTGGGTTTGTTTGGCGAGCGTGATGGAGGGGGTTTGTATATTGAAGAAGGTGAGTCCACTAACCCATTACGATGGATGGATGAGGGAGGTGATTTGCTGACGTGTGAATGCAGAATCCTGACTGGCAAGCCCCGTAAGCGCCTTCGGAGGGCTGATGAAGGCGGAGTTGGGTGGGAGGGTGCATCGCGTGCGGGCGTTTTGAAGCAAGAGCGGAGCGGAGCGGGGCATATAGAGTAGGGAGGTTCTATATACTTAGCCAGCAGACACGTTACTGCGTTTGCTTGCGGACTGTAATCATAGAAAACCTTGTTGCGCTAATGCTCCCAGCTCTCTTTCTTCCTCATCTCAGCCTCGCACTCGATTTTCTCGTCCTAGCCACACCCAACGATTCCTCCCGATCCGAAGTTTACCGGACCTGCTGGACGACCAAATTCACTTCCGCGCCTCCCGAACCATAATCTCCAACCTCACCGTCCCCTCCGCCGCTCTCTGCAAATAGATCCGCTTCGACACCTCGAAGCCCATTTTCCGATAAATCGCCTCGTTTACCTCGTTGCTGCTCTCCAGATAACACGCCCTCCCCTCCTTATCCGCCTTTGCCGTCACATAATCCACCAACTTTCTCGCATAACCCTTACCGCGTCCACTCGGTCGAGTGCCGATATAAACCAAATACCAACTCTCCGGATCCTTCTCCTCAAGCACCGCGGCTTTCGTATCGTGCAGCAGCGGAAAGAACTCGGAGAAGAATCGATGGCGACCTTCAGCGGAGAGTTGGTAGTTGAGACGCCACAAGCCACTGCGGAGGATGGTGGGGATGTCGTCGATGTTTTTGCCTGGCGGCATCCAGAGGGCTACGCAATCGTAGTTTGGCCCGGCGGCGAGGACGAGGCCTTTGAGGAGGTGGGCGTAGGTGATGTACTCCATGATTTTGAGGTGGAGGTCCCATTTCTGCTGCTTGGTCCAGTGCGCGCGGTCGGGAGTGTTGAGGAAGTAGAGGGATACTTCGTCGTGCTCGAAGGCGTAGGCGAGGGAGAGGGCTGCTTCCTTGTATTCGTGGAGTTGGAGGATGCGGACGTTGGCATCCGCTGCTGGACTTGTGGTTTTGATTGGGGTGGGAGTGGTTTCGATTGGTTTTGCTGGGCCAGAGGTGTCGTCCGTCATGACGGAGTCGACCTTGGCCATTAGTAAAGAGTTCATGGCTGGGGTCTGCTCGAGGGTCGTGGTGGTTGAGGTGTGGTTGCCCGCCATGATTGCGGTTTACTTTTACTACTACTTGGATTATCTCTTCTACTAAGCCTATTCATTTTGACCTCAGTTAGTACCTTGCGTCTAAGCTGTTAGATGCGAAAATTAAAGCTTACGGGATGAATGTTCGTCCAGTGTTATGAGATAGTTGTACGGAATCCGACATGCCCTGAAGGTCGTCGATGGGCAAAGTGGTATATTCGGAGAGTTGCAGATGTGAATGTCAGCCTTCGACAAGACGATTCGTGATTGCGAGAGTGTGTGCTGAAGGAGATCTTGCGGGTGCGAACAAGAGCTGACAGGAAAGTACAAGAAATCAGAACGAGGCGAACGACCTGCCTTCATATACCGACCGACTTACTGGACACCCCGAGCCAACCGTCGACCTTCACCCCACGCGCTGTTACGTTGTAACTCTGGATCGTCAGACCAGCCCGGTCTAGCCGGCCCCACTGGCACGAGCAGGACCTTGTGGTCGCTCGTGGCTGCGATGAGGCTTCTCACTTGCTTGAACTTCCATCATGCCATAGCTTCCTTGCTGCGGTACGATCCTCGGATGCTTCCTCAATGCCATGATTTAATTGAAGTTGGAGGGGACGAAGTGAAGACTGAAGTCTGCATTCATGTTCTTATCGCGTGCGACTTCCTGCTTGGGCTAGCGGCGCCAGACGAGCCAATAGCGGTGCTCGGATCGTATGTTTCGTCTCGTCTCTTCCTTGGCTCGATTGTGCTTTGGGGACACCTCGGACACATAGATTCTGGATGGTGATCTTATCTATCTTCTCACTGGAGGGAAGCCAGGCAGATCCTCACAGTCGAAGGATGTGTTGACCAGACCCGGCTTGAAGCGTGAGTCAGCATTGGGTTTGTCGTCCGGGCTATCGCTACCCATGGTTCGCAACCGCAACGAACGGTTTGATGCTTTGTTTGAGATTCAACATTTTTCATACTACATCTGCAAGACCTATACCATATAACATCTAAGATTCCGCGTACGAACACGTTTCAGCACCACATCCTACTATACCCCCGATGAAGGTCCCCCGCCTCCGAATCGCGATTCTCGAGTGTGACGAACCTGTAGGCAAGACGAAGGAGAAGTACGGCACATACGGCGGGCTGTTCACAGAGCTTCTCAATAATGGTGCGAAGAAGCTGGCAGAGTCAGACGAGGGCAGGAAACCCGAGCTAGAGATCTCGAGCTGGGATATCGTCAACAAGGATGTATATCCCAAGCTCGAGGATGTTGACGGGATTCTTCTTACGGGCAGCAGTATGTCGTGAACAATGGTTCTCCCAGGTGCATATGGCTGATCGGAGTTGTGTTGAGAGTAGAGTACAACTCATTCGACAACGACCCTTGGATATTACGGCTGGTCGAGTTCACAAGAGAAGTGCTGAAGCAGAAGCGTGTCCGATTGATCGGTGTATGCTTCGGACACCAAATCATCGGTCGGGCGATGGACGTCAAGGTCGACAGGAGTGATAAGGGTTGGGAAGTTGCTGTGGTCAAAGTACAGTTGACCAAGAAAGGGAAGGAGTTGTTTGGGCTGGAAGACCTGGTTCGTGAACACCTTCCAGCACATATGTGACCCCTCAGCTAACGGATTGTGCAGCACATCCACCAAATGCATCGCGATATCGTCTACGCATATCCAGACAGCGTTGAGCATCTTGGCCACACCGATCGATGTGATGTGCAAGGAATGTACGAGAAGAACAGACTTATCACTGTGCAAGGACATCCGGAGTTCAACGGGGAGGTGGTATCCGAGCTGCTTCAACGGAGACACGATCAGGGTATCTTCAACGATGAGATGTACAACGACGGTATGAGCAGAGTTCAGAAGCATCACGATGGGGTCGCGGTAGCCGTGGGGTTCTTGAAGTTCTTGCTCGAAACATGAGACTATTGTACGGATGCTGCTACGATTAGATGATAGACCCTAGAAGCCCTTATGGTGCTCTCACGCATATCCCAGCTCTATAACACCCCTTCACCAGCTCATACTGCTTCAATATCACGACTGCAGCAGGGAGGAATCAAAGAACCACTAATTAATGAGTAGTAAGGTAGCCAATCAAATACAAAGTCAAAGTCAATGGATGTGGAGCCGCTGCACGTCAACAGCAAGCGCATTCGGGGTTGCTTGCGCGGCCTCTTGCGCATCCAATCAATATATTTCTGCTCTTTCTTCCTCGCCCCATTGCCATCGAACTGGAAAGCAAAATCGGGAAAGGCAACCGCAGCGACCGCACACCGCACTACAGACGCGATGCGACAACACTATGGGCCACAAGCATAAATATGGAGTGGTTCTCGATGCAGGGAGCAGTGGCAGTCGAGTCTACATCTACCGCTACAAAACTGCCGAATATGTGAAGGAAAAGGAAGATACGAAGGAATTGGGACGGTTACCAAAGATAAAGACGAAGAAATCATGGAACTTCAAAGTTAAGCCCGGTATCTCGACATTCGGCGACAAGCCAGAGCTCGTAGGGGAGGAGCACCTCAAAGAACTGGTCGCATTCGCAGAGGAACAGGTGCCGAAGGATGAGATCGAGAATACGCCTATATTCCTGCTGGCGACGGCTGGTATGCGATTACTGCCCAAGGCGCAAAGAGATGCAGTGCTTGAGAACGTGTGCGCGTACTTCCAGAAGCATTCGAAGTTCCAGATACCGGACTGTGATTTGCACATACAAGTCATACCTGGCGAGACGGAGGGGCTGTATGGGTGGGTAGCGGCGAATTATTTGCTGGATGGGTTCGACAAGCCGGAGAAGAACGACCATGGCGACGGACATCACACTTATGGATTTCTGGACATGGGAGGCGCATCCGCGCAGATAGCGTTCGCGCCGAATGCTACTGAAGCGGAGAAGCACGCGAATGATTTGAAGTTGCTGAGACTACGGACGGTTGAAGGCGAAGCTATTGAGTATGGTGTATTTGTGACAACATGGCTAGGCTTCGGAGCCAATGAGGCACGGCGACGATATGTCGAGCATTTGCTTGGAGCATCGCCTGGCGAGCAGGAAGTTCCGGACCCCTGCTTACCTGTCGGACTTTTGATCAAGCCCACAGGAGAAGAAATTGAGCCCGGATCTTCTAAAGCGACCGGCAAGCTGTCCCATCTTATCGGCACCGGCAAGTTCACAGATTGTCTACACAGCGCATACCCACTCTTGGAGAAGAACAAGCCGTGCGATGATCCTCCTTGTCTGCTAAATGGCATGCACACTCCAGCTATCGATTTTGGAGTAAACCACTTCGTAGGCGTGTCTGAGTTCTGGCACACGACTCACGAGATCTTCGCAATGGCGCACAAAGATCGTGCTTACGATTTCGCGAGCTATCAGAAGCAGGTCTCCGAACTGTGCTCGCGAAAGTGGTCAGATCTCGAGAAGGATATCGAAAAGGAGTTCTGGGGGAGTAAGGTTGATGCGAAGACAGTGGAAGAAGTCTGTTTTAAGGCTAGCTGGCTGATCAATATGCTGCATGAAGGTATTGGTGTGCCGAGAGTCAGTCTTGAGCAGAGCGGCCATCCTATCACTGGGGAGGCGAACAAGACGAATGCAATTGTCGATGGTGCGGAGGACAAGGGTTTCTTAGATCCTTTCCAAGCCGTAAACAAGATCGATGGAACCGAGGTCAGCTGGACGTTGGGCAAGATGGTGCTGTATGCTTCATCGCAGATGCCGCCAGCCAAGGACTCCATGGCTGTTGGCTTCGGCAGTAATTTGCCAGGCACCAAGCTGCCATCGGACTTTCAATTCGCGAGTGGCAAGCTGGCAGAGCCTACAACGGGATCTGCCAGTGATACTGCTGGCGACAAATCTTGGCACGACCGCATCCTTGGGTCTAGCTACTCTCGCCGAATACCAGGCCTTCTGATATTCCTGCTCATTCTCGCCCTTGCCATGTATCTCCTCTGCGGACGAGAGCGGCGCCTCTCATACTGGCAGAAAGTCACCGGCCGTCGAACCTCGCCATCATGGTCGAGGCGGAAGGGAGCGGCACCCGGTCTTTTCAGCGCCAAACTCTTCGGCAATACTTCGCCCTCCTATGAACGCGTGCTGGAGGAAGCCGCCGACCCCGACGACTTCGAGCTCGCGGATCTGCCTTCTGACGACCAAGTCTACTCTGACTCCAGTAACAGCAGTCACGGCCGCACTGGACGGAGTTCAGGCTGGGCTACACCTAGCACTCGTGGGTTGTCGCCTGATGTCTCACGACCGTCGCCGAAGAAAGGATATTTCGATCCTTCTTCTAGCGCCGCAGCTGGACTGGGCATTACGCCGTTTGAGCGCGGAGGTCTTACAGTGCGTACAGAGAGTCGAGAGAGGTTGGCGCCAGCACCGAGTCTACTAGGACGGAGTAGAACTGGCAGTCCGAGGCAAAGTCCGTTGGTTGCGCCACTGAAGGAAATGGTGGACTAATGCTCCGCTCATCGCTTGTGTACGACTATACTGCTTGATTTAGCGAGGTGTTGGAGGGAATCAACTTAGACAACGCTAGGCAATGTGTAATACAACCAAGATAAGGTAACAAGATTAGATGCTGTAATGCTGTCGATGTCTGATGCACTCAGATCCGGTCTCCTAACAGCATCGTGACCACTTCTGATCTTGGAAAATCGAGCAGCAGCGGCTGACCGACCATCTCATGGGTCACAATGGCCAATGTGGGAGTACACCAGCTGATCATGGTATCATCAACGGGTTATTGGCCACAAGAACAGATCATGATTTTGAACGTTTATGCGAATAAAAGGGGTGATTCTCGATCGTCTGCAGTCACAAGAGGCCACTACTATACTCCAAGATCTCATGCCGAACTTGCTGTCGCTAAGGGCGAGAACGCGTGGTTTGGCCTTAATGCTTTCCCCCGCTCATCGCCCATATCGATCGGTTCACGGTAGTACTATTCCGCGATACGAGTTCAGACGATGCTGCTACAGTACAAGACACTGTATCGAAGTTGCGCGAGAACATATATGTTGCTCTCATGCTATCTCGCTCAATCGCTCGCATGCAAAACGCTATGAAACAATGGATATCATCGCCAAACCCTCATAACTCCTAACATCATGCTTGCAGATGCATATTGATCAAGCAACAATGCCATGCAGATATTTACAGCGCAAATGCCACCGCACCCAATGCAACAGCCGCAAACGCATTCCCATAAACAACCGCCGTCGGCGCCGCAGCAGCACCAGTCGATTTCGACGTCGCAGCTCCGGTGCCACTCGGCGCAGCCTCGGTTCCAGACGCCGTTGCGAACCCATCCACAGCTCCTGGGAAGTTAGCAGCAGTAGCTCCATGACGGATCTGCAGGTTCTTGAGCTGGGCGCCGTTGGTCTGATACACAGGCAGTTGCACCGCCGTGGCCTTTACCGGCACAATGCTACCGGATGGCGGGTTGCGGATGCCGTTGTTGATGAGGTCGTCTGAGCCGTCAGGAGGTTGTGGGATGTCGAAGGTGGTGCTGAAGCCGTCGGTGGAGATGAGGTCAGAGTCGCATTGAGGCGGCTGGAGGGATGTCGCGGTGCTGTTTTCGCGGCGGATGAGGTTGATGTCTAGGGTGTCGTACTTGTCGCGCAGGGTGTTGAAGTCGTCCAGGAGCTGAGCAGAGCCGTTGGAGTTGATCGTGATGAGACCGTAGTCGCTTGGTTCCTGAGACCACTCGTAGATCAAGCCGCCAGACAGTGTGGTCATTCTAGGACCATAGAGTGCTGGCACCTCGTCGAAGTATCGTGGCTGTGGGTCGTTGCATCCGTACTCGGAGAGGAAGACCGGAATTGTGGTGTTAGCGAACGTCGCCGCCAAGACATCATAACCAGAAATTTGGAAGTTCGAAGCGTCGCCACACCAGGAGTAGGAATTTAGGCCGAAGAAGTCCGAGCGAGACACATCCTCGCCGCTTCCGATCTGGCACTGGAGGTAGGCCCATGTGTCGACAAGCACATCGCGCACATCCGCTGCACTGTAGCCAACTGGAATGGTTCGACCAGCGTGGTTCTTGATGTAATTCTTGAGATCGCGAGTGACAGCGCGGATGTACTGTGGATTATCCTGGGCCGTTGCGACATCGTTGATGATCTCGTTGCCTGCGAAAAAGCCAAGGACATTTGGATAGTTCTTGAACGCCTCCACCACGCTGAAAATGTGCGTCAGATAGTCGCTGTTATACGAGCTAGACGGATCTGAGCGATCGATGGATTGCCCAGCCAAAGGCGAGTTGACGTCGACGACCATATAGATGCCAACTGTGTTAAAGATGGAGACGCATGCATCGTGGTTGAGTGTGGGGTCCACGTTGTAGCATCGTATTGTATTCACGCCCATATCTTGCATGAGAGCAGCATCTCTCAGACAAGCCTTGGGGTTGCTGAGTGGGTCGCCCACGCCAGTCCCGTACGCATCTTGCCCACCAGGCTGATAGTCCACACCAAGAAGCATGAACCGATCTCCTGTCTTTGAGTCCACGAACTCCTGCCTGTTCACCTCGATTGTGTTCAATGCTGCGGTCGTTGCCGCAAGGGCACCGAGAAGTGGGAAAAGCTTGACATCGTCAGTGGTATACTCTGGCACTGGCGCATGTCTCACATACATATTGCATCTTGACCCGCGCGACTGCCGTATGCTCTTCTGTACCGTCGTCTGGGAGATCTTTCCGCGTTCACAATGCGCTGCTCTTGTTCAAACGAATGGAAACAGACCGGCTGTCCGCCCAACGTCGACAGTATTAACGAATGTGGTTGAAAGGAGTGTGGGAAGCGAAGAGCAGCGCGCTGTCAACGAGGAAGATACCAAGGACGTCGTGCGCAAGGAATGCGGTGATGTGAAGTCCTGCGATTGCGCGAGTGCTGGAAAGAGAGGTCGCGACTGGCCAAAGATCGGCGCCGCCACCAAATCTTAAATATTAGGCTTATCTCGATGAAACGGTCAAGGGTAGCGATCTTTTATCGAAGCATAGGATGAGGTTAGGGCTCGAATGATGTTTGATATCAATTGCGGTAGACTAGTAACGCCCTGTGGCTGCCGTTGGGCCTACGAAGTACGCGCATAGAGCACGCCGCTACGATGATTCATCATTCCTTTGCCGTCGTCCTTCCACCTTGCAGAGACCTAGCACACCAGCTCAATCGTGTTCGCAAAGAGGCGATGACCGTATGCATATCCTTGCCAGTACCTCGCGTGCACGACACATCTGCCTGCCTATTGCCATCTACCCATGATACCAAGTATCGGAGCAATCTTCTCCCCCTCTTCTCCCAGGAAGAACGGGTTCCACGTCGTCGCTAAAGCATATACATTAGCAACCGCAATCCTCGTGCACACAGGGAAACCCGGAACTTACACAAACCCGCAGCCCAGTACCCAACGTGGGAGGCCCCGACTCCCTGGAAGATGTCCCGCCAGAGGGTGGCACGTTCCGCTTCGTTCAACACCAAGCTTTCCTCGTCCATGCGAATCAAGGTATCGACCCACTTGGGCTCAACACGACCGACTGCAATATGCCAAGCCCTCACCTTCTGGAGACCCTTCTGGATCTCCTCACCTAGCCTCATCTCGAGCGGCCGCGCTAAGACGGTCGGCGTCTTGTTGACGAAGTGGTCCTCGTAGATGCACAGCGGAACCTTCAGGTCGAGGATTGCTTGCTGGTAGAACAACGGGCCGGTGTTGTCTAGGCCATCGCGCATAGCTTCCTCGAGGTAGTTGCAGTAGGTGTCCAGCTTCGCATGGTGTAGCATAACCCTTGGAAGATGCTCGATCTTGAAGCTGTCGTACCTGTCCGATTTGAGGCGTAAGAAGGGCGCAACAACCATCGAAAAGTCATTCAAGCTGAAGTTGAAGAGAAGAAACTCGTAGCGAGCAGCAAACTTGACGATGATCTTTGATCGCTTCTTGTCCGTCTCCTGAGCCTGACGGTTGAGGATCTGTACGACTTTGGCGACGTTACGCCTGATCTGGTACGAGCCTTCAACTCTTCGGATGTCTGGCATGCTGATTGTGAAGACGAGTGGGCGGTTGAGTGGGAGGATCATTCGCGACTCTAAAGAACAGAATAGTCAAAAAGTCAGCAGAGTCTCGGACAATAGGGATCCGCAGACAACTTTCAATGGGTACCCTTTCACTCAGTGGTACTTACCTATGTCCCAGTAGCGCGTGGCGAGTGAGTGACTAAGATCCTTCAGGTCCAGCGTTGAGAAGTTCGTAATGATGGCATGTTCGTCGATCTTGATTTCCGCGATGCGACCGCACAGCATGGAGTCCGCAACTTCGCCCCGCATCGTCTTGGAGACGCTGAGGACCAGTGGAAGAGATGACTGCCATCTTGCTGATCTGCTAACAACACCTGTGCGTGGACTGACGTTATGGACTTGCTTGAAGTCAGCAAGAAGGTAGCTGTAGATTTCACGCCGGACTTCGAGAGGAAAACGCTCAAGACGACCGAGTGGTTTCTCGAGGGTGTCTTCCATGTCGTCGAAAGCTGGTGGGTGATTGTTTGCTGTGGTGAGTATTTTGTGTGTCGTAGCTACTTGAAGGTCGCCTCCTGGTGATAAGTCAGGCGGTGGAACCCGATCAGGCGAGGTCGCGAACTTAGATTCGGTGAAAGTAATCACTGTGTAGCCAGACCGAAGGCGCAACAATAGGACTTGAATAGGTAAGCGCTCCAGGATATACTTTTCGCGCAAGCTTGGTGAGGGCTTGAACTGCCACGTGAATGTGGGTCCATACAGGCAAGCAAGAAACAGCTCGCTGCGGGTGCTCCCGAATATACAACTAGGTTCGGTCGCTATACGGACTGGTGCCGCCACCGTTGCCCGATACAGTGTTCGACAATCTTGTGGATGCGACTGCAGGACTCAGGCCAATGCTGGTAACTCAGCCATGGTAGTAGGCACAGCCATTGTAGTCACAGCTCCAGATTTTGACAGCGGGAAGCCATGGAGCCTCAAGATCTTGTTCACGATGGCCCTGAGCTCAATGTCCCGACCGGAGTGGTTGAGTATGTCGTCATTTGAGAAGCGGAAGGCGATGATTCCATCCGGACGAACGACAATCGCACCGGATTCCGCCACTCCACCACATATATCTTCCCACGCTTGATCGCACGGCTTGTACTCTCCACCATCGCCAATGGTCAGAGTATCGACGAATGCATGTTCAAGCTCAGGCCATCGCCTGGACGAGCCGAGCAGTACCAGCTTGTCCAGTTGGACGAGGTGCCTGGTCGAGATCTTCTGGTCGAAACTGTGCTCATCATATAGCCAGGCATGAGGCAATTGACTGCCTGGCCTTGTGGTAGGGTAATATACGTTCAAATTCATTTCCGACATGTCGTTGAGCTGCGGGTCATGGACAGGACCACCATTCCCGTAGTCGCCAGTATACTCCAGATCGTAGAAAAAACCTACCTCCGCTGCATGGGCATAGAACTCTATGTCGAGGCCGTCCAGTGCACGGTCGACTTCCTGTCTCTCTGCGGCACCTTCTTTGTTGTTCAATGGATCGAAGAATTGCTTCATGGCTTTCACGTTTGTCTCCTGGTCTTTGTCCGGCGAGAGACCAATAGCCTTATCGAGAGATCCCGCATGCGACTGCATTCCTTGCAAACTAGTCCTTGCTACACGCTCGCCGACAGGACGCCGTTCAGCATCATAGCTATCCAACAGAGGGTCGAAGTTCAGGTGTGGGTGTTTCAGTGCTAATCCGAGCTTCCAGATCAGATTGTCGGCATCCTGTATACCAGTGTTCAGTCCTAGAGCGCCAAAGGGAGGAGTCCGATGCGCAGAATCGCCAACAAGCAGCACTCTCCCTCCAGTACTTCTCAGCTGTGATAGCATTGACGTGCCAATGGCTCAGGCTAAGCAACTCAACCTCGAGGTCCGGGATCTGTAGAGTCCGTCGCATCCTGGCCAGCATCCCTCTGCAGTGAACGCTTGGCCTTACTCGTGTGGTAGTCTAGCGCACGCAGAGCACCACTCTTCGGTAGCAGGATCCAGAGGATGTGGACCTAACATGTAGAGGTAGCCGGTCTTTAGTGAGCCACCCAGCTCAGCGCTGATGAACCAATGCATCAACGGCCTCGAGTTCGGGCGATGTATGCTGATGGGCGATCTTACATGAGCTGATACCATATCAACAATGTTCGAGGGGCCGTTCATAGCGATAGTGAGCTGCTTGGTAAGGATTCGACCACCATCGGCCCCGAGGGCGTAGCTCGCTTTCAGAGTCCCGGGAGAGGAAACCTCTTCTTTCCCACGTTGATGATACCTCACGAGAACGTGGTCGCTGCTTTCGTCCAGACCATCGACTTCGTGACCGAAGAATATGCCTTTGGGGTCAAGTGCCAGGGCCCTCTTCTTGAGAATCGGCTCGAGACGTATCTGAGGTAGGAGGACATATCTAGCTGGACTCGCCTTCTCGAACACCTCTTCATACTTGCCGCCTCCCCAAGCATCGCGCGAGCAGATCTCGTGTCCGTCTGGTCCGAGACTCGTATACCACGCAGTCCGGCCGCTCATGTTAGACGGCGCGGCTTGCCGTAGGACTTCATCTTCGATCCCGAGCTTTCGGAAGATCTCCGTCGTGCGTTGATTGTGCCCGACGGCCTTTGGATGGATGGAGGTGTCGGGCTGTCGTTCGAAGATGACATGGTCGATACCTTGGAGGGAGAGCAGGATGGAGCATATCAGACCTACAGGACCTCCGCCAACGACAGCCACTGTCGTATCGCTGGGAACCATGTTGTTAGTCTCTGAAATTTCAGGCTCGAGACAGGAGCCTTCGAGGCCATGTCTGCGGATGCACGGCGGGCTTTTGTAGACTCATTTGTTCGGCCCCCAAGAGCGCAAGTGCAAGAATAGGTTGCAAGGGACGGCTGTGGATGCACGGTCCACCTGTGAAAGTCGACTTCCTCCTTCGGTCCACAGCGACAGCTGCACACACGCGTGACACGGTATCGTTGTTGTGATTTGGCATGCTCAAGCGAATGCGCTCTGGCGACCTCGCGTCGCACGATGACTGGTCCAAACCTCCGCGATGGACTGCAGACACGAGGCACTCGAGGCTGCCTCCCGCGCTTTACACGAAGGCAAGCTCGAGCCGCCGTCTGAGTCCTCGAATCTGTCGCCCTATGGTCAAACCCTTGGTGGATACGATCGAAGGAGATGAAAGACTCCGCCAAATACGATTTTCAGCTGCCGCAGCACTGAGCCCGCCACCACCCCATAATCAAACGTCCAACCAGCGACGCGGATGTTCTTGGTACCACGATCTCTGGAAAAGATAAACCGAGATCTAGTAATATGGCTCTGTTGTGGGTGGATGGCGATTCCGTGCAGCAATGTGTGATAGCTGCGAGCTGGTCCATTCGAGCCAAAGGTACCATTGCTGCATACCACCAGCTCTCGATGTCCTCCACCCTTGAGCACCATACCCTTGAGCACCATCTTTCGATGATCGATCGAGTAAATATCGATGAACAGCAAAGACCGGGCTACTGAGCAAAAGGGATCGCAGTGCACCTGTAGCTCGTCACGAGGAATCCGAACCCTCGATATGTACGAAGTATATCTTCCATTACACCATATCGACGGGTCCTAAGAACGATGGGCCACCTTCTCGTGCTGAGCAACAGCCTCTTCGAGACGATATCTTGTGGTGTATTGGCCTATCGAGCATCCAGATCATCGAGAGGCTTGACTCTGTCGAGTGCCACTTCATCTGCTCAGTGGCCTGCGACGCACGGCTTCGAGATGTAAATGGCTGGTCTTGGACTTTGTTACCAGCAGAACGCGTCGGTTTTCTCGTTTTTCTACAGAACTTTCACGATGGCCAGAGTCTTGATCTGGGATAGAATAGGCAAAGCATAGGCCGGCACCTCGATGTGTACCCGCATGCAATAGTAGCTACTGACAGGACTTGGATCTCCTCGCGAGACCGCGACTTCGTACGCCGAATGAGCAAACCTGACTGTGTCGACGGCTGGTCGAGGTAGACCGTGCGCTCCGATTGCGTACATTACACCCCAATCTCGAACAAGAACAGACCCACTGCACTGCATCAAACACTACGAGTTCTGCTCATCAGCCAGGACCGGATGGTGTTCCGTCCATTCACTTTGTAGTTTGTACTTTGGCGTGTTTTGAAATGCACGCCGAGACGCCGTACTGTATTATTATTATTATTACTAGAGTACGAGTAGATGATCTTCCTTCCTCGCTTCTACATCAGACATGGTGATCCCCAGCGCCGTCTTTTGACAATGGTTTCGCGCTCACCACGTAGTGCAGCTGGGTTGTGAAGACGTGCATCACGGTCGCTTGCAGAGCGGGAAGCGCGCCAAACAGCAAGCCACCTAGCGGGAACAAAACTGCTTCATGCATACCAATAGCGGAGCGATGGCTACTTATATTCTCGCCCCACGAGACGCCTTCACCCCTTGCCAGTTGAGCATCCTCTATCCGAAGTCGAAGACAAAGCCGATGGTACCGGTTGTACCGATAAAGGAAAGCCATCATGATGAGGAAGCCGAGCAATCGCAAGACACTGCAAATGTCGAGACTGGTGTTTAACATCATCGGAATGTGACTGTCTGGGTGCACTGCTTTGTATAAGCCCGATATTGTCAAGACCAGCGCGAGATGGAGTGGGATCATGTGTGCTTCCCAAAGTCGGAGGAACACTGTCATCGTTCTGCGCTTCTGGATGCGCATATGTGGTTCGAACGTATCCTGGGGAAGTCTCCAGCGAGGGACCGTACGTCTGACGATATGTTCAGCATGTTCAACGCGATTTGACTGGCGTCTAACACGCCTCCGCATAATGCTAGTGGTGACCGTGGCGATGTTTCTCGTCCACCACTTCAATCTGGATGTCACCATGCCTGCGGCAAGTTCGACGGCGAAGCCAGTGTCGAGCATGCCCCACATATGTCTCTTGGCCTGCTGATACCGCACGCGTATACCATCGTGGTATCCTCGGATTCCAGCAAGCTCACTGCAGACATTGCATTGACTTGCCGCAGCGTAGATCACCTTCGGCCGGAGATTTCCATCCAATGCGAAGTAGCACTTAAGAAACATGTGCATATCCTCTCCAATCGCACGAGCATCGCTGTCCCAGCCTCCAACGTATTCCAATAAACTCAAAGGCATCGAGTACACTGACGTTGGTATACACACGGAAGACTGCGCGTACATTGTGGAGATTCCAGCGCCGGCCCAGAAGATGTCGGCGGTGCGAACGAATAGCGGTACCCGGTGAGAGTTGCGATCAAAGACCACAGGACATACGTAGAAAGACAAATCGCGTTCTTCCTCGGACAAGGCCAGGTGCTGCTTCGCGATCTGAGCGAAGTACCGCCACGAGAGATGGCTATCGGCTGTTGACAATTAGTATGGTGCAACAGGACTATACAGACGATCATAATCACCGTCCATCGTCGTAACAATGACCTCGAGGAGTTTGCCTGGCAGGCTGTAGTCTCTCATGATCTGCTGACCGGCCCAGCTCTCGTTGCTGCTTTTACCAGGCGCTTGGTTCACAATGCCTTCCGGATGTATCGTAACGCTGATTTCGAGAAAGAGATCGCCAAATTCGTTCTGCAGTCTTTTAGCTTTCTCCCGTGACCCCATTTCGCGATCTTCCATTGCTAGATACACCTTACAATCATCAATCGCTGCATCGCCAATCCATGAAGCAGAACTTTCTTACATGGTAGCAGCTCCTCGCTTGCGGATGGGAGGCGAGTACGCCTAGTGTCGTCTGCAACGTTTCCGTGGTCTCTTTGTAGGATGGGATGATTATGGCGAACCTCAACGGTGGTTGTAGGGATGATGCGTTCTCTTTGAGCCAAGGTTTGCACGCAGTCTCTTCGATTTTCACAATGACGTGTCCGAGTGCGCGGAAGGCACGAAGCGCAAAGAGAGTTGTGACGATATGCACCAACAAGGTGTAGGCGCTGAGCATCCGTTGCCAGCCATTGGCATGGCCGTCCCCAATCTCGGCGCCCTCGTGTTGCGACTCTCGTGGCAGAGAACTATACGATATCCAGATCATGGCCAGGAGAGCGCATAGAGCCAAAGCTGGCGTAATCCTCGCTGCGTAGTTTCCCATGGCCAGAACGGCTATCAATTGGAAGCTTGAAGCTAAAGATGGGTACCGGAGGAGTTGTTGTATAGATTCCAGGAAACGATGAGGAAAAGGGTAGACCTAGTATGGCAGCGTAGTACACCGTTTGTGACGAAGAACGAACAGAAGAAAGCCTCATCTCCATATCTACTGTTGCCGGTACCACAACTCCTACTCAATGGCTCAACGTGCTTCCAGGTATCCATCCCTAGCGAGACTGTGATGCGTCGCCGTAACTCGGACATTGAGGTGGGGTCGTTGCTGGCTCAACTTGTTTTCGCGGTAGAAGGTTCGGACGGCTGGCGCACGGATACACGTGACGCACGCATCGGACGCGTAACTTTCACTTTTACGACACCACCTTAGTGTACACACCCTGTTGGAGAGCGGTTTGATTGGCTCCAGCAAAGACGACGTCGAATGCATGTGACCGATAATTCTGAACACTGAGGTTAGTACGGTAAGCGACCATCTGGACCTTCTGCTTTCGGTATGGTCTAGGCGTAGGCCTACCATAACTGCGAGTTTCGCGGTTCGGAGCGAGTTGATCGGTCAAGGACTGCCGGCGCCCGCTTCGGATTGGTATAGATACGAGCTGCTGAAGCTGCGAAACCCGCAGTTCGGTATGTCTTGAGCGCAGCGTCAGGTACAAGATGTCGTTACCCTATGGTGCGCAGCATCCGAGACATTGGGCTGTACTCTTAAGCCTGATACATGCTTGCTGCGTGTAATCGAGTTGCGACAGATCAGAACTCGCCATCCAGGGGCTACGAGTAGATAGCTCCAAACGCCTCTGACGACAGCATGCGGCGAGTGAAAATTTGGACATTGGTGCAAATGACTGCCAGTCTTGTTACATCTAGCCCGGGTCTCTCGAGTCGAGTGCGAGTCGACTATGGAAAGTATGCGATTGAGAGTCTTGACGTTGAAGACTTTAGTGACCTTACGTGCCCTAGAAGGCTAGGACATCTGGCGCAGGGCGACACGCGGCGCACGATTCTCGATATTTTAATTATTTTATACTAGATCGAGATATTACTAATATAGCTTAATATTATATATAGACTAAGAGTTATATAGATATACTTAGAATATAAAGTAA